>Ga0208872_1000029_pt1 | contig 150846 bp, 132 predicted proteins | sample CryBogCBH12Aug08_FD_185508 | JGI IMG/M metagenome (GOLD analysis project Ga0208872, IMG submission 185508) | Freshwater microbial communities from Crystal Bog, Wisconsin, USA - CBH12Aug08 (SPAdes) | ecosystem: Environmental > Aquatic > Freshwater > Lake | place: Crystal Bog, Wisconsin, USA...
AGCTTAAAAAATCACAATTACCGCTTCAGTAAGAAGTAGCAAATCATTTTGAAATGACGTAGTTTAAACCCGCTGCCTGGGTGATTACTAATTTCCGAAATTGGTGGATTTTTAATTTCCGACTACACCTCCCCATTGCAACCCCTATCAAGGTTGTTGCCCCCGGCAGGGCAGCCGTCATTCATACCCCTCCCCCCACCAACAATCTTACAATTATCCAATTTTCCTCACCACTACAGTTTTTTGCCCATCCCTGAAACCCCCGCCAACGTTACACCCAGTCACATTTCCCCACCGCTGGGAGACCAGGTTCAGGGGAGAAGGGAAGTTGTAAAGTAACTGAATAGCGCAAAAGGATTTTTAGCCTTTCCAGCTTAAGAGGCAACGGTTTAATCAGACAATCCAAAACTGGAGCGTAGCAAGCTGGCCTGACTCCGGTGCCAGGAATAAAGGAAAACTGATAGTGGATGCCACCTGTGCACCTGCAGACATCGCCTATCCGACCGATCTTGGATTGCTCAATGATGCCCGGGAAAAGAGCGAAATCATCATAGACAAACTCTATCGGCAAGCTCCGGAAGATGTTACTAAACCCCGTACCTACCGTAAGAACGCCCGAAAGGATTTTCTGAAAATGAGCATGAAACGCAAGAACTCCTCTCGGGTGATAGAGCGTTATCGCGAACGATACGGATACTAACCCGAATCAGCTCATGCTGACAAGATCTATCGAACCAAGGCCAACAGACTCTGGTGTCAGGCCAACAACATCAGGCTGAGCGGAGTGCCTGTAGGCCGACCGCCAAAGGATCCGGAAAGAAACCCAGCAAGAAGAAAACAGATTCAGGAAGATGAAAGAATCCGAAATGCTGTTGAGGGAAAGTTCGGTCAAGCCAAGAGACGCTTTAGCCTGAACTGGGTGATGGCCAGACTTGCCGAGAGCAGCAAGACGGTCGTCTCGATCATCTTTTTGGTGATGAACCTTGAGCATCTGCTTTCGGTACATTTTTTGCGCTTTTGAAGGGGGACGGTATTCATAACGTACAGTTGTGCATCCAAATACACCAATTAATCAAACAATTAAAAGTAAGGCAAAACTTGGGGGCATTGTGAAGTTACTTCACAACGCCCTCCCCCATTTCACCCCCCATCAAGGTCGTCGCCCCCGGAAGGGAAGCCGTCATTCATAACCTCCCCCCCAAAAAAACAACCCCACACCCAACCCAATTTTATTTACCATTTCAGTTTTTTGCTCAACCCTGTAACCCGCACCAGCCCTACACCCAGTCTCATTTTCCCACCGCTTGAAGACTGGGTTGTCTTGATAACTGCTTATTATATATTTTTGAAAAAGCTCATAAATAAGTAAATTATAAGTATTATATTGCTGTTAAGTAGCATGTACTCCTGCAACCCCCTTAACGCTTGCATAAAATGCTCTAAGCATAGCACCTTACATGGATACTCCGAACGATCAGTATGACAGCCCGTGGAAAGAAGCCATTGAGCACTATTTCCCGGAGTTTATGAAGTTTTATTTTCCAGATGCATATGCCGCGATTGATTGGTCAAAAGAACATGTATTTCTCGACCAGGAGTTGCGAGCCGTAGTGCAGGATGCCGAGTTAGGCACCCGCTTTGTCGACAAGTTAGTCCGCGTCACCGAACTCAGTGGAGATGAGCCCTGGATATACATCCATGTTGAAGTCCAAGGCACCAGGCAAGCTGAATTTGCCCAGCGGATGTTTGTCTACAACTACCGTATTTTCGACCGATACAAAAAACCCGTAGCAAGTCTGGCCGTCCTGGCCGACGAACACAAACACTGGAAACCGACCTCTTACGGTTACAACGTTCTTGGCTGCAGGCACACCCTTGAGTTCCCCGTAGCCAAACTGACCGATTACGACGAAAAACTCGATGAGCTCCTTGCATCCGGCAACGCTTTTAGTTTAATTACAGCAGCACACATCCTGACCAGGCAAACCCGGAAAGCGAATCAGGAACGCTACGAAGCCAAACTCCGTTTGATAAAAATACTCTATCAACGACACTGGGATAAACAACGCGTCATCAACTTGCTTACCGTAGTGGATTGGATGATGACACTTCCAGCTTGGCTGGAAACAAAAGTCTGGAAAGAAATCGAAACAATTGAGGAGATAGAAAAAATGCAATACATCACCAGCATAGAAAGAATCGGCATAGCCAAAGGGATAACCCAAGGAATAGCCAAAGGAATAACCGAAGGAATAGCCAAAGGTGAATCGAAGCTTCTGACAAGACAGCTTGAGCGACGCTTTGGCGCCTTACCTGCATGGGCAACAGAAAAGTTAAGCAATGCCACCGAACCGGCATTAGAAGCTTGGGGAGAAGCCATTCTATCAGCACCAACACTGGAAGCTGTTTTCAACGCCCATGCTTCAAATACATAAAAGCACAAACCCGATTATGCTCAGAACGGTATCTCCATGTTTTTGGTGGAGACTGTAACGGCGCTTTCACAACCACCCCCCCCCATTTCACCCCCCATCAAGCTCGTCGCCCCCGGAAGGGAAGCCGTCATTCATAACCTCCCCCCCAAAAAAAACAACCCCACACCCAACCCAATTTTATTTACCATTTCAGTTTTTTGCTCAACCCTGTAACCATTCCCTCGCTTTGTTTGAATACAAAAATAAGAAAACCACGGATGACAAATCATTTTCATATCCTTTTGCGGAGCGGGGAGGCAGGAGAGGGGCCGGTTTTGCGGAAGCTTGTTTTGATGCATCAGCTGGGGAAAAGCTTATAGTCGAGCCAGGTTTTTTTGAATAACTCCGAGAACCTGATCGAACGGTATCTGCCCTTGATAGTAGAGTGATGCACGACGCTCGTATTCTTTTTGGTAGATGAGGCGGCTGCCGGTATCACTCATGATGAGGGCTTCGTTTTCACTGAGTGGGGTCTGAAGATCAACAGCAGGGAATCGCCGTTTTTTATGTTCGTTATACAGGACGGTTCCGATAAATGCTTGCACCTGATCATTCTGCAAGAGGCAGTAGACATCATAGTAGTGGCGCATAAAATTGGGCGGGAAAGCGTTGGTATGAGTTTGATGGGCTCTGTATTTCGTTACAATAGCCTGCAACTTCTCAACCAATGTATGACCGGGGTCATAGCAGGAAATCTGCAGCGCCCTGTTATCGATAACATCAACACTCTTTTCTAAGGCAAAATCGAGCGCCCATGAACTGATATCCATTGGTTGATTGGGAATAACATCATCAAACCCCATTTCAAGAAGAATACCCTCTTTGGCGCTGCCGTCTGACGGGAATTGTGCGTTATAGGTAAGTCGAATACCGCCACTATAGTATTTCGGAAGAGCGTCGAAGGTTGTGTCTCGATTTACGGAGACAATGCCCGGAATGCAGATATGTGAGGCCAAGTAATCGTAATAGTTTTTACGGCTTTGGCGGTCTTTCTCTTTATCCTGATTTTTCGATGTCCGAACCTGAATATCTTCCGGGGGTACGATGTGAATATCAATATCCTCAGAAAAGCGGTGAATGATCCCATACCCCTTGGAGAGTGAGGTTCCTCCCTTGAGTTGAAAGTTATATCCAGCCTGCTGAAGGCCATAAAGCGTGTGCATCAGCCAATAATCTTTCTCAACAAGATAGGGATCGACCTTGAGCGCACCTGCCACAACTCTCATCAGGTCCGAGAAGTCGGGATGGAGATGCAGATAGCGTTTAGAGGGCATGGTTAAGCTCTTCAGCCTGGAATATTTTTTTGAAAAAGCTTTGGGTTCTTGCGCCTGCATAATCACGAACGGTTTTCATCAGTTTTGATTTGTCCATTGTGCGCGCTTTCTTTTCTACATGATAGTGGACGCTTTCCTTATCCTCAGCCAGAAGATGAAGGTTGTTCATGAGATCAATCAACAAAAACTCCTGACTGCTGTTGACGGGGAAGTGAGGACGTTTTATGAAATAGAAGTTTCGTCCGTTCAACGTATGGCTGCCGTCGCGCTTGGTATTGTATACCAGCTTTTCATTGTAGAGCTGCGTTGTACCTACGCCAAGCGAATTGTAGCTGTTCAGGGAAGCGATATAGAAATGGTCGTCCTTCAGGAATGCTTGAACCAGCGTTTCATCATCAGGGGGGAGGTTGCCAAAAGCAGTTACTTGGGGGCAATAATACATCCCCACGGAAAGTTTTTGAAGGACCTTTTCTCTCACAAGCTGCTGCAGATGGCGATCTATGGATTTTGACCATTTCGCCAACTCTGAGCGCCGGTAAACAGCTCCAGGTTGAAGATATTTTTTCAGTTCATCTGCTTTAGACATGCGACCTCCGTTAAGCCAACCCGGTATGACCTTTTCTGAAATGTACTATATTTAGTCTAAATTTCATGCAATAATCTAGCAATGTTCGTTGAAGAGATTTTGAATTGGAAGATGGCCCGCTAATTTCCGCTAATGGAAAAAAGGGGGACGTTATTCATAACGTACAGTTGAGCATCTAAACTCACAAAAAAGGGGGACGTTATTCAGAAAAAGGGGGACGTTATTCATAACGTACAGTTGAGTATCTAAACTCAATTAATCAAGCAATTAAAAGTAGGGTAAAACTTGGAGGCATTGTGAAGTTTCTTCAAAACCCCCTCCTCCATCTCCCCCCCCTTACAAAATCCATTAAGCTCTTGCTGTGCAAACCCGGCAAACACTCCAGCTTCTCGCCATCCTAAAGCCAATATTGATCACTAATTCCTTGAAAAAGTATGTAAATAAGTAATACGGAAGTATTATATTGCTAATAAGTGATATTTAATCCTGCAACCCCCTTAACGCTGGCATAAAATACTCTAAGCATAGCACCTTACATGGATACTCCGAACGATCAGTATGACAGCCCGTGGAAAGAAGCCATTGAGCACTATTTCCCGGAGTTTATGAAGTTTTATTTTCCAGATGCATATGCCGCGATTGATTGGTCAAAAGAACATGTATTTCTCGACCAGGAGTTGCGAGCCGTAGTGCAGGATGCCGAGTTAGGCACCCGCTTTGTCGACAAGTTAGTCCGCGTCACCGAACTCAGTGGAGATGAGCCCTGGATATACATCCATGTTGAAGTCCAAGGCACCAGGCAAGCTGAATTTGCCCAGCGGATGTTTGTCTACAACTACCGTATTTTCGACCGATACAAAAAACCCGTAGCAAGTCTGGCCGTCCTGGCCGACGAACACAAACACTGGAAACCGACCTCTTACGGTTACAACGTTCTTGGCTGCAGGCACACCCTTGAGTTCCCCGTAGCCAAACTGACCGATTACGACGAAAAACTCGATGAGCTCCTTGCATCCGGCAACGCTTTTAGTTTAATTACAGCAGCACACATCCTGACCAGGCAAACCCGGAAAGCGAATCAGGAACGCTACGAAGCCAAACTCCGTTTGATAAAAATACTCTATCAACGACACTGGGATAAACAACGCGTCATCAACTTGCTTACCGTAGTGGATTGGATGATGACACTTCCAGCTTGGCTGGAAACAAAAGTCTGGAAAGAAATCGAAACAATTGAGGAGATAGAAAAAATGCAATACATCACCAGCATAGAAAGAATCGGCATAGCCAAAGGCATCACCCAAGGAATAGCCAAAGGTGAATCCAAGCTTCTGAAAAGACTCCTGGAACGTCGCTTTGGCGCCTTACCTGCATGGGTCACAGAAAAGTTAAGCAATGCCACCGAACCGGCACTGGAAGCTTGGGGCGAAGCCATCCTCACCGCCCCGACACTCGAAGCCATTTTCAACTCCGATGCAGAACAAAGTTAGTTAACGTTTTTCAATAAGTGAAGTAACATTTACAACGAACCATCTCGCCGTCATGACCAGCGCGAACTCCATCACGCCGACAGAAATCTGTAACGCGCTACAAACCAGTTGATCGAAAAGTGCAAAACCCTAATGCCTGATGTCGATCGCTGAAAAACTGTGCAGTAAATCCCGGCATTCAGTACGAATAAAGCTCAGTTGAGCCAGTTCCACGCAATCCCCACAGAACTCGCTATCTGTTTTTTTGCAACTATAATGCGTAGTTGTTACCTTATACCCCAAGGATTGCCCAGGTAACGCAAGTAATTTATTGCCAATATGATTGAAGCTCAAAATGCGCATTGGTATGCGGCCTATGTAAGGTCTCGTCATGAAAAGAAAGTGCATCAGATGTTGCTCGAACAAGGGCTTACAAGTTTTTTACCCATGCTTGAAACATGGAGGCAGTGGAGCGACAGAAAAAAGAAAATAAGTGATCCGTTGTTTCGAGGCTACGTGTTTGTCAATATTGATATACGAAAGGATCATATCAAAGTCCTGGATACAGAAGGAGTTGTCAAGTTTATCGGTATTGGTAAAAATCCTTCGATCATTGGTGAAAAAGATATTGAGTGGCTTAAAAAGCTGGTGCGGGAACCTGATGCTATTAATGGGGTTGTAGCCTCTCTTCCTGCCGGTCAAAAGGTGAGGGTGCTTGCCGGGCCCTTTAAGGATTTGGAAGGTGTCGTGGTAAAACAGGGCAGAGAAACCAGACTGGTGGTTTATTTCGAGAGTATTATGCAAGGCGTTGAGGTCAGCATCTATCCTGATTTGCTTGTACCGATTGCCGGTACGGTCGAACCTCGTCACGGTGACGATTCACAACAGAGTGATATCGTGAAAGTGGAAAAGCATTTCCTTCGTTTGTGATTTGCTGTTATTGAGACGTGACTGACGCTGCAAAGAGGTCGTCAAAAGAACGAATAAGTAACACAGGCAACAACCTGACGGGTCGAGTCTGTGTTTTTTTATTAATTGCCAATCGGAGAGTAGTCTTTGGAACATAGGGAGCATGCATCGATTCGCGCTATTTTCAGTCTGCCGGTAATTGTGGCGGCTCTGGGCTACTTTGTCGATATATACGATCTGGTGCTTTTCAGCATTGTCAGAGTGCCGAGCCTGAAATCATTTGGTCTTTCAGGAAAGGAGCTGATCAATTACGGCGTTTATCTGCTCAATATGCAAATGATCGGCATGCTGGCCGGCGGCATTCTCTGGGGCTGGCTGGGCGATAAAAAAGGCCGCCTGAAAATTATGTTCGCCTCCATTCTGCTCTACTCCCTTGCCAACATTGCCAACGGCTTCGTCTCTTCACTCCCTGCTTATGCCGCCTTGCGCTTTATAGCCGGTGTCGGTCTTGCCGGAGAACTGGGCGCTGGTATCACCCTGGTGTCGGAAGTACTTCACACCCGGATACGCGGTTACGGCACAATGCTTGTCGCTTCAATCGGTGTTTCAGGAGCCATTCTTGCCAATGTTGTGGCCAATACCTATGAGTGGCACAATGCGTTTTTTATCGGAGGCGGTCTTGGCCTGCTGCTCCTTGCCGCCCGAGTAAAGGTTGCCGAGTCCGGGATGTTTAAGGCGATGGAGGAAAAAACCGGGGTCAGCCGTGGAAATATGCTTGCCTTGTTTACCGATTGGAACCGTTTTTTCCGCTATATCAACTCCATCATGATCGGGGTGCCGATCTGGTTTGTTGTCGGAGTACTTATTACATTCTCCCCTGAATTTGCTGTTGCGCTCCACATTACCGGGCCGGTTTCGGCGGGAAATGCTGTGATGTACTGCTATCTCGGTCTTGTGTTCGGTGATCTCTCAAGCGGCCTGTTAAGCCAGCTTCTCAAGAGCAGAAAAAAAGTTATTCTCTTGTTCATGTTCCTTACTGTCGGAGCGGTTGCCCTCTATTTTCTGCAGGGAAGCAGCAGCCCGCAGTTCTTTTACCTCGTTTGCGCTCTCCTCGGCTTTGCCGGCGGTTACTGGGCTATTTTCGTTACCGTCGCAGCCGAGCAGTTTGGCACCAATCTGCGTGCAACGGTAGCTACCACGGTGCCAAATATAGTACGGGGAATGGTGGTGCCGATTACCATGCTGTTTCAGTTCAGCAGAGGGCTCTTTGGGCTGGAATCAGGTGCTCTCTTGGTTGGAGTTCTTTGCAGTATCGGAGCCTTTTTATCACTCACAGCTCTTGAAGAGACCTTCCACAAGGATCTTGATTATTACGAAGAATTTATGTGATAGAAAAAATGCCGGGCGAGGGGAGGGATTACGCCGATTGTTTTCTTTTTGACCTTTGTGCGGGCACTTCATAAAGCATGCCTTCTGCACTGATATCTTCATCAATATCTGGCCAGTGGATGCCGACGCCGTTTCCGATGATTTCAAAGTTTTTTCTCTGTTGTGTAGATGCCTCCGATAAACGCCATGACCAAGTCAAGGGAACACTTATCGTCCTGCCATCTTCAAGAGTTGCGGCCATCATCTCATCAGTTATTGCAACAGCACTGATTCGTGGTTCACTATTGGCAGCAGTGTTCAAACTAAGGTGTTGCTCCACTTTTTCTGAACGACTTGCAATCTCTTCAACTCATTTGCTCTTATTACGCTAATAATAGGTTATACAATAAATGTGAGATATCAAAATGAACGGTTTTGCGAAAAAATCAAACATAGGGTAGATGCTGGAGCCTCCCCCCATATCGATCAAGGCATTTCCAGTTTAAGAAACCTCCCCGTATGAGAGTGCATCATTTCAGCAATCTCCTCCGGCGTCCCTTCAGCAATTATATTCCCTCCCTCATAGCCCCCTTCAGGCCCGATATCAATAATCCAGTCACTGTTTTTGATAATATCCAGATTGTGCTCAATAATAATAACGCTGTTGCCTTTATCAACGAGTTTACGCAGCACTTCCAGCAGATGCTGAATATCCTGAAAGTGCAGCCCTGTTGTAGGCTCGTCGAGAATGTAGAGTGTCTTTCCCGTTTGAATTTTGGCAAGTTCCGACGAAAGCTTGATACGTTGTGCCTCCCCGCCCGAAAGCATCGGCGAGGGTTGCCCGAGCTTGAGGTACCCCAGTCCAACGCTCTGCATGGTTGATAGAATGCGAAGAATGCGGGGAAAGTCAGTAAAAAATTCCGCCGCTTCCGTAATGGTCATTTCAAGCACATCGGCAATGGACTTTCCACGATACTTGACAAGGAGCGTTTCGCGATTATATCGTTCACCCTTGCAGTTTTCGCACTGAACATAAACATCAGGCAGAAAATTCATCTCGATTTTCCGGGTACCTGCTCCCTGGCACACTTCACACCGGCCCCCTTTAACATTAAAGCTGAACCGTCCGGCCTTGTACCCCCTGATCTGCGCTTCAGGCAAACGGGTAAAGAAATCACGGATAAAGGTGAACGCTCCGGTATAGGTTGCCGGGTTCGACCGAGGTGTACGGCCGATAGGCGACTGGTCTACATTCACAACTTTGTCGATATTACTGATTCCTTCAATCGTGTCGTACGGATAGGTCACCAGTTTTGAGCGGTAGAAATGCCGGGCCAGAATGGGAAAAAGTGTTTCGTTGATGATGGTCGATTTGCCCGATCCGCTGACACCGGTAATGCTGACCAGTGAACGGAGCGGAATGGTGATGTCGACGTTTTGCAGGTTGTTACCCTTGCATCCCTTCAGGCGAATAAATTGCTTCTCGTCAATTGCATCTTGTCCCTCTCCTTTAAAACAAACCTGCTGGGCCCCCGACAGGTATTTCGCCGTCAGTGAGTCAGGGTCAAGCGATGCCGCCGGACCCTGGGCGACAATTTCTCCGCCGTACTCTCCTGCGCCCGGTCCGAGATCAATAATTTCATCGGCTTCAAGCATGGTATCCTTGTCATGTTCTACAACAAGAACCGTGTTGCCGAGGTCCCGAAGGCGCTTCAGTGATGTTATCAGCTTATGGTTGTCCCGCTGGTGGAGCCCGATGCTCGGTTCGTCGAGCACATAGAGAACACCGCTGAGCTGCGAGCCAAGCTGCGAAGCAAGTCTGATACGTTGTGCCTCTCCTCCCGAAAGTGTCTGAGAGCTTCTGTCAAGGGAGAGGTAGCTGAGTCCTACATTCAGCAGAAATTCAATGCGTTTGACGATTTCATGCAATACCGGCGTGGCAACAAGCCTCTCTTTTTCTGTCAGCTTTTCCGGCAATGCAGCAAAAAAAGCATGAGCTTCCGGCAGAGAGAGGGCTTCTGCTTCTGCAATGTTGATGTCATGTAACTTGACCAGCAGGCTCTCTTTGCGCAGTCTTGCGCCTTTGCATACTGGACAGGGCTGATGGATCATATAGCTTTCAGCCCATTCCCGCACTTTGGGAGTCGTGGTGTTTTTCTGGATCTCTTCAACATAGGGCAGTGCGCCTTGAAAGGGCTGCGGGTAGAGTGTGTCGTGGCCTGAGTAGCTGTAGCTGACGTCAAAGGTCCGGCTGCCTGATCCGTTAAGCAGAATTTCCATCGCTTGTGGAGGAATATCCGCAAGAGGAGTGTCCATGGTGAAGTCGAACTCCCTTGCAATTGCTTTTATGACCTGCCAGAGGTTTCGTTTTCCGGATTTACCGAACGGATCAAGACCTCCTTCGTTGAGTGAGAGTGTCGCATCGGGAACCATCAATTCGCCTGAAAGCTGCATCAGCTCTCCAAGGCCGTTGCACTCGGGGCATGCGCCATACGGAGAGTTGAAGCTGAAGTGGTTCGGCGCAAGCGTATCGACCGGAACGGAGCCGTCCGAATAGGCATAGCGTGTGCTGAAGGTCAGCTCTTTCAACTCGCTCTCTACCGGGTCGCAGATCACGGTCGATTTATGTTCCGACATGCCGATGGCAAGTTTGAGCGCCTGCTCAAGGCGTTCTTTACAGTCAGGACCTATCTCAATACCGTCAACAACCAGTTCGATCGAGTGGCTTTTATAGCGCTCAATCTGCATGTTTTTTTCCATTTCCCGGTATTTTCCGTCAATACGTACCCTTAGAAAACCTTTGAGCAGCAGCCGTTCAAACAGCTCGCGGTAGTGACCTTTGCGTCCGGTTACCAGTGGCGAAAGTATCTGGATTTTGGTGCCCTGTGGAAGCGCAAGAATAGCTTCAGCAATGCTTTCTTCGCTTTGCTTCTGCAGCATGTGTCCCGTAACGGGGTCGTAGCGTCGTCCGGCTTTGGCATAGAGCAGCCGGATAAAGTCGTGAATTTCAGTGATGGTTCCGACTGTTGAACGGGGCGAGCGGTTGGTGCTTTTCTGGTCAATGGCAATCACAGGCGAAAGCCCCTCAATAAAATCAACGTCGGGTCGTTCTATGCTGCCGATATACTGCCGGGCATAAGGCGAGAGCGTTTCCATAAAACGGCGTTGTCCCTCGGCATAAATAGTGTCGAAGGCAAGGCTTGATTTGCCCGAACCCGAAAGGCCTGTAATAACAACAAATTTGTTGCGCGGAATATCAAGAGAGATATTTTTAAGGTTGTGGACTCGTGCTCCCCTGATGTTGATATGGCTGAATTCCATGTATATTTTCTATGCTCTCTATGGTTGCGCCGGTTGCTTCGGCTTGTTCATCATGCTTAGCTCAACCGTTAGATGAAGGCTATGGTTTCTTTTTTTGGGAAAAAAACTTTGTTAAAAATCTTTCTGCTTTATATTTGGTTCATCTCTCCGATCCTCATTATGGTCAATAATCGGATGGATATTGGTTTTGATTGATAATAACGCAAAACATTAAGCAACATTCAATATGGAAATTATTTACCAGAAGCAAGCCGAAAAAGGTAAACAGTGTCAGGATTGCCAGAGCTTTACTCAAAAAGCTGATAATCCGGCAGAAGGAACTTGTTTTGGCAAGGATGTCGTTGCCGAAGGTGGCTGCATGTTCTTCAAGAAAAAAGAAGCGTAAGGCGTTAGCCTCGTGCAATGAACTGCATAGACAGAAAAAGGCGGCCTTGGCCGCCTTTTCTCTTTCCAGCAATGAACTTAATGTTTCAATGCGGCTCTTGCAGCAGCAAGCCGGGCAATCGGAACCCTGAACGGACTGCATGAAACATAGTTAAGCCCTATCTCGTGGCAGAACTCAACGGTAGAAGGGTCACCGCCGTGTTCTCCGCAGATGCCAAGCTTAAGGTCCGTTTTGACTGCGCGGCCCTCTTTTGCAGAGATGCTGATCAACCGGCCGACACCATCTTTGTCAATCGACTCAAACGGGTTGCGGGCAAAAATATCCTGCTGCTGGTATATCGGCAAAAACTGGCCGGAATCGTCGCGGCTCATGCCCAGCGCCATCTGGGTAAGGTCGTTGGTGCCATAGCTGAAGAAATCGGCAGCAGTGGCAATCTGGTCAGAGGTTATGGCGGCACGAGGTACTTCAATCATCGTACCAACCAGATATTTAACACCGGTTCCCTGTTCGGCAATGACGCTCCGTGCTGTTTTGTGGATGATTTCACTGGTAATTTCAAGCTCTTTAACGGTGCTGACAAGTGGAACCATAATTTCAGGAACAACTTCAAGCCCTTCCTTTTTAAGTCTGCACGCTGCTTCAATAATGGCCCGGACCTGCATCACCGTTATTTCAGGGTGGAGAATGCCGAGGCGGCAGCCGCGAAGACCAAGCATGGGATTGAATTCGTGCAGGTCGTCAATAAGTCTCTTGACTTCTTCAAAAGATCTGCCCATCTTTCCGGCAAGGGTTTTAATTTCCCCGTCGGTGTGCGGCAAAAACTCATGAAGCGGAGGATCGAGCAGACGGATCGTGACCGGACGGGAGCCCATGGCTTTAAACAGACCGTAGAAATCATCGCGCTGATAGGGAAGCAGCTTTTCAAGAGCTTTCTTGCGGCCGTCGATATCGTCAGCCAGAATCATTTCGCGCATAGCGTCAATACGCTCTCCGCCAAAGAACATATGCTCAGTACGGCAGAGCCCGATACCCTCGGCACCGAACGTAATGGCTATTTCAGCCTGGTCAGGCTGATCGGCATTGGTGCGGATGTTAAGTTTGCGGTATTTATCGGCCCATTCCATCAGCTGTTTGTAGATAGGCCACGTCGGGGCATCTTCGGGCTTGAGGGTTTTGTCGACAAGTACCTCAATGATTTCAGAGTTTTTGGTGGCTACTTTACCGGCAATGACTTCACCTGTACTGCCATCAATGGAGATGTAATCACCTTCCGAGAGTACCGTGTCGTTGCCGTGAACCCGCATTTCTCCTTTTTGATAGTCGATATTGAGCGCACCGCATCCAACAACGCAGACTTTACCCATCTGACGGGCTACCAGAGCTGCGTGTGATGTCATGCCGCCGCGTTCGGTGAGGATGCCTTCAGAGGCGGCCATGCCTTTGATATCTTCCGGGGAGGTTTCGATACGGACAAGAATAACCGCTTCTCCGCGTTTGCCTGCCTCGTAAGCATCCACTGAATTAAAATAGATTTTTCCGGTTGCAGCGCCCGGGCCGGCATTAAGGCCTGTGGCAATGAGTCTGCCTCCTGAAATGGCGGCCTTTTTTTCCGTCAAGTCGAAAATAGGTCTCAGCAGCTGGTTAAGCTGTTCGGGTTCAATTCGTAAAAGAGCCTCTTTTTCGTCAATAAGCTTTTCATTGTACATGTCATAAGCGATTTTGACGGCAGCCATTCCTGTTCTTTTGCCAACTCTGCACTGCAGCATAAAGAGCTTATCGTTCTCAATGGTGAACTCAATGTCCATCATGTCGTGGTAATGGTGTTCGAGAATCGAACGAATCTCTTCGAGCTGGTTATAGATATTGGGATTTTCTGCTTTGAGCTGTTCTATTTTCAGGGGAGTTCTTGTGCCGGCTACTACATCTTCGCCCTGGGCGTTCATAAGAAACTCGCCATAAAAAATATTGTCACCGGTAGCGGCGTCGCGGGTGAAAGCTACACCGGTTCCGCAATCCATGCCCATGTTGCCGAATACCATGGCCTGAACGTTGCAGGCTGTGCCCCAGTAACCGGGAATGTGATTGAGTTTGCGGTAAACAATCGCCCGTTCATTATTCCAGCTGTTAAAAACGGCGCCGATTGCTCCGATAAGCTGTTCGTTGGGGTCTTCAGGAAAAACTTTACCGGTTTTTTCAAGAATGGCGGCTTTGTATTTGGCAACAATGTCCTGGAGATCTTCAACCTCGAATTCGGTGTCGAGCTTGATGCCAAGTTCGTGTTTTTTATGTTCAAGTATTTTTTCAAACGGATCGATCTGTTTTTTATCGGTCGGTTTGAGATCAAGCACAACATCTCCGTACATCTGAACAAAACGGCGGTAGCAGTCCCAGGCGAATCGAGGATTTCCTGATTTTCTGGCGAGACCCGCCACTGTTTTTTCATTCAGACCAAGATTGAGAATGGTGTCCATCATGCCGGGCATTGAGGCTCTGGCCCCTGAACGGACTGAGACCAGCAAAGGGTTTTCAGGATCACCGAACTTTTTGCCTAAAGCCTCTTCAATTTTGCGGAGTGCATCAGGGATATCATGTTCGAAAAGATTCCTTGGGTAATTTTTCTGGTTGTCGTAATAGTAGGTACAGACTTCGGTTGAAAGAGTGAAACCGGGAGGAACAGGAAGTCCGATGTTTGCCATTTCAGCAAGATTGGCCCCTTTACCTCCGAGGAGGTTTTTCATGGATGCATCACCCTCAGAAGACCCTCCAGAGAAACTGTAGATGTACTGTTTTTTGGTAGTCTTTTCGTTAGAACTCTCAGATTTTGGCATGACGGTTAGATGTAATTATTTTCGTTACAAAATAAAAAACATGAGAAGGCGGCGAAAAACCAGATGGAGTTTGCTATTTTTGTTCGAAGCGAAATTTAATAAAAAAACCGGCTCTAAAAACTACCTGAAAGGATAATTCATTCTGATTACTCATGAGTATTGAGCCTTTAGTCATTTTTTTTCAGGTTGTACGTTTAGCTGTGCCCTATACGCTTACCTCAGTAGGGGCAACATTTTCAGAACGTGGCGGCGTTGTCAATCTTGCTCTTGAGGGAATGATGCTTATCGGCGCGTTCGGCGCAGCGTTAGGTCAGTATCAGACAGGGTCGGCGATTGCAGGAGTTCTTTTCGCTCTTTTCTGTGGTCTTTGTGTCGCTTTGCTTTTTGCTTTTATCACCGTTACCCTGAAGGCCGATCAGATTGTTACCGGTATTGCCATCAATATTCTTGTTATGGGCGCTACCCGTTTCGGCCTCAGTCTTCTGTTTGGCAGTTCTATGACCTCGGCGCGTGTAGCTGGGATTGATGTTTCTTCTCTTTTCATGGACCCCCTGTTTTTTGCGGCTCTTTTTTCAGTTGCTGCCGGTCATCTGCTTCTGTTCAAGACTCCATACGGGTTGAGGCTTCGGGCTGTCGGCGAAAGTGCTGAAACTGCCGACAGTGCAGGGATCAATGTTGACGGTATGCGCTATTCAGGTGTTCTGATTTCCGGTGCCCTGGCAGCTCTTGCCGGAGCTTTTCTTGTATTTCAGCAGCACACCTTTACTGATAATATGTCGGCCGGTCGAGGTTATATAGCGCTGGCCGCTATGATAATCGGCAAATGGACTCCGGCGGGTGCTGCCCTTGCGAGCCTGATGTTTGCAGCCACTGAATCCATGGAAATCTGGCTCCAGACGGGATTTATTCCTTCCCAGCTTGTGCAGTCGCTGCCGTATGTCATTACTCTTTTGGTGCTTGCAGGATTTGTCGGCAGGGCTTCAGCTCCCCGGGATGCAGGTATTCCGTTTGAAAAAAATCGAAAATCAGAGTAGATTAACGATATCGGCAACCAGCTTCTCAATGCCTTTGGCGACCTCTTTTATTGTTGGTCCAAGCATATAGGCCGGGGTGCTCACAATGTTTCCTTTGTTGCTGATAACGGTGTTCCAGACAGGGCACTCAATGTGCCGGGCGCCCATGGATTCTATATGTGAGGATGTTTCTGCATCGTTGCCGATGGTCAGTTCGATATGTTCTTTACCCAGCACTCTGGCGGCTATGGCAGGCGCAATGCAGATAAAACCAAGCGGCTTTCCTGCTTTGTAGAAGGATTGAACTGCTCTTGCTACATCAATATTAACGTCGCATTCTGCAGCTTTAAAGGCATAATTGCTCAGGTTCTTTGCCGCACCGTATCCGCCGGGCAGAATAAGGGCATCAAGCGCAAGGGTATCGATATCTTTTACATCCGTAATGGAGCCCCGTGCAATTCGTGCCGATTCAACAAGGACATTGCGCGACTCGTTTTTCATCTCCTTGCCGGTGTAATGATTGACGACATCGTGCTGCATGATATCCGGCGCCAGACACACGGCTTCAACACCGGCTTTATCAAGAGCAAGCAGGGTAAGCACGGCTTCATGGATTTCCGATCCGTCAAGAAAACCGCAGCCCGAAAGAAGAACGCCTGTTTTTTTCATACAGTTTTTCAGTATTCCCCCGCGAATAAATGTGCCTTTCGTGAGGGTTCGTTAGTTATAATTGCCCTGAAACACCTATTTTAAAAGCTTCGTAAATGTTAGTTTCTCTCTTTTTATTGACTGAGTAAATCTAAATATTTTTTCACTAAGGATAATGATATGATTACTTCTAAAGGAACACTCCTCTTGATTATTGATGTTCAGGGCCGCCTGGCCGAGAACGTTTATCAGCCGGCAGTTCTGGAAAGCAATATCAGTAAGCTGATCCGGGCCTGCACGATTCTTGAGCTCCCCGTTCTGGTTACTGAACAGTACCCGAAAGGTCTTGGTCATACCATTGACTCTCTGAAGGAACTGCTGCCAAAGAGTGATCCTGTTGAAAAACTTTCATTCAGTTGTTGTGGAAACGATGAATTCATGAGCCGTCTCCGTTCATTCAAGCGCAATGATATTCTCATTGCAGGGATTGAAACGCATGTTTGCGTTTACCAGACGGCGGTTGATCTGATAGAATTCGGCTATAATGTGCATCTGGTGACCGATGCGGTTTCATCCAGAACTGAAGAGAACAAGCAGCTTGGTATCCGCTGTATTGAAAAAGCAGGAGCCTCCCTGACCAGTACCGAAATGGCTGTTTTTGAAATAGTGCATGTCGCAGAGGGCGAGCGGTTCAAGGCAATTTCAAAAATTATAAAAGAGTAAGCGGTCTCGGTTTTATTATTTGCCGATAGCAGCCTTCAGCATCGACTGCAGCCTCTCTCTGCCTTCAAAAATATCGGTTTCGATTTTCAGGTAATAACAGGGCCTCGAGGTAATAATGCGGATCAGTTCAGGTTGCCCAAGCATGCGGAAGTAGTCTTTTTCGGTTGTAATCAGGCTCAGTCCTTTTTTCCCGGCTTTCCTGCACACGGCCTTAAGTTTTCTTTCACTATAAGGCTTATGGTCACCAAAAAAACGGTGAGCTTCAACCGTTATCCCCTCTGCTTTCAGGCTGTCAATAAAGCTTTCGGGTGATGCAATGCCTGCAAATGCAAGAGCATGAAGGTTGTTGACGGAAGGAGCTTCATCTGAAGTGGCCAGGGTGCCTGAAAAGCAGACCAGCTCTCCGTTTTTTACACGGGCTTTTACGACAGGACGTCCTGTTTTTTCAAGCTCTTTCATGATGATTGCCGCCTTTTGCTCATCAGTGATTTTGTTGAGGATAATCAGGTCAGCCCTTGAAAGATTTTTCAGCGGCTCCCTGAGGCGGCCTTCCGGCAGCATTTTTGCTTTTATAAAGGGTTCAGCCGTATTGACGACGGCGATATTGAGGTTTCTCTCAATTGCCCGGTGCTGGAATGCATCATCGAGTATGATGACCCCGGGCAGTCGTTTGGCAAAGTGGTTGGTGATGTAGGTTACTGCATCCTTTCGTTTTTCAGCAACCACAACAAGAGCATCAGGGTTATTCCAGGCGAGCATGGCGGTCTCATCGCCAGCTTCTCTGCTGCTTAGTATGACTTTCTGTCCGTCGGAAACAAGCTGCACTCCTTTTGATTCCCGCAGGTAACCCCGTGACACGACCGCAGGTTTGCACCCGATCGAGAGGTAATATTTCACCACCCAGTCTACAAGAGGGGTTTTTCCTGTGCCGCCTGCCGAGAGGTTCCCGATGGATACAACCGGAATTGGTGATTTCCACGATTTTAAAAGCTTCCGGTCGAACAGTCTGTTGCGAAGCTGCACCATAGAGAGGTAGAGCAGTGCGAACGGTCTGAGAAGGAGTGAAAATGGGTTAATCATGGCCGAAACGGTCTGTAAGAGTTGCTGTATAGGCGCGAAGTTCTTCTTCGCTTTTAAATTCTGGCAGTTCAATACTGTGAAGAGTTACAGCCGCTCTGCTGAATGGTTTTGGGATTTCAAAGTTGTCCCAGCTTTTGAGTTTCCATGCCTTTTCGTAGCTGATGGCGGCAAAAATAAGCGGGCAGCGCTTGCTTGAGGCTATGCGCAGGGTGCCGTACTTGAACTGGCAGACAGGTCCCCGTGGTCCGTCCGGTGTCAGAACAACAAGACTTGCACTCTGGAGGGCTTTCTGCATGGCATGCTTTACTTCGTCGCCTCCTTTGGAACTTGACCCCCGGATAAGATTAAAATCAAGTTGCTCAAGAGTGTCAGAAAGAATACGTCCATCCTCAGAAAGGCTGACGACAGCAACTGTTTTTTTCTCAGGAAAAAGTGCCCGGGCCAAAAGCCATCCAACAATCATTTTACCGTGCCAGAATGAAAAAATCGCTCCTTTGCCCGAAAGCTCCATCTTCCATGCGTGTGGTTTTACTGAAATCCGGAGGCTTGCATAGAGAAGCTTCAAGGCAAACGGAAGAATAGAGCGGGAAATCAGCGGTGCAATGGCCATAGGGGTAGAGTGTGGTACAGAAATAAATTTTTTTATTGTTTATTTTAGTGCTCTTGATTTATATACCGGCTGCTTGCTGTTCAGACGGGTACAATTTAACAAACCATGCCGAGAAACCCTCAGGGTCAAATACGGCAACTCCCTGCGTTAAGAGTCATGAATGTATTAATTATAGGAAGCGGTGCGAGGGAGCATGCCCTTGCCTGGGCTGCAGCAAAGAGCGGGCGCTCGGAGATTGTGTTTGTTGCCCCTGGCAATGGCGGGACTGCCCTGATGGGAGGCAAAGTTCGTAATGTTCCGCTGAAAGCCACGGCACTCTGTGAGCTGCTTGCATTTGCCCGTGATAACCAGGTCGCTCTTACCATTGTCGGTTCTGAGTCTCCGCTTGAACTGGGTATTGTCGATCTTTTCCGGGGTGCAGGTCAGCTTGTCGTCGGCCCTGCACAGGCCGCAGCACGCCTCGAATCAAGTAAGGTCTTTTCCAAAGAGTTTATGCATCGTCAAGGTATTCCTACGGCGGGGTATCATGTCTTTAGGGATTTTTCTTCCGCCAGAAGCTATCTCGAACTGCCGGAGACGCTCTATCCTCAGGTCATAAAGGCAAGCGGTTTATGTGCAGGAAAAGGGGTTTTTATTGCTCTCGACCGCCAGGAGGCGATGACCGCAATCAGTGAACTGTTTGAACATCGTATTTTTGGTGATGCGGCAAATGAAGTGGTCATCGAGGATTTTCTGCAGGGTCAGGAGGCGAGTGTTTTTGCCTTGACAGACGGAACCTGCTACCGGCTTTTTCTGCCGGCACAGGACCATAAACGTATCGGCAATGGCGATACCGGTAAAAATACCGGAGGTATGGGCGCCTATGCACCGGCGCCGTTGGTGACTCCAGCAGTGTTGCAGAAAGTGGAAGAGCGGATTATTCGGCCGACACTCAAGGGCATGAGAGACGAAGGATATCCCTATACCGGTTTTTTGTATGTCGGGTTGATGATCGATAACGGTGAACCTTCCGTTGTTGAGTACAATGCGCGTCTGGGCGATCCTGAAACCCAGGTGGTGCTTCCTCTGTTGAAAAGTGATTTTATAGCAGCACTGCTGGCCAGTGTTGATGGTACGCTTGGTGAGGTGCCGTTTGAAATGCACCGGAAATCGGCGGCAACGGTAGTTCTCGCCTCCGGTGGCTATCCTGATCATTTCGAAACCGGCATGCCGGTCACTATTGCCGATGATCTTGCCGAAATGGAGGACTGTCTGCTCTTTCATGCCGGAACAACCTTTGAAGGGGGCGTGCTGACTACCTCAGGCGGACGGGTTTTTTCAGTTACAGCTCTTGGCGATAACCTTCGCGAAAGTATTGACCGGGCTTACCTTGCAGTGGCAAAGATTGGTTTTGATGGAGCATATTACAGAACAGATATAGGGGCCAAGGCACTTTAAATTTTCAGTCACTTGTGGTTCTATGAAACTCTTCCGGCGCAAATTTGAGATTATCCAGGAACAGGCTTTTCGCGAGCTGCCCTATGAATGTTGCGGGCTGCTTGTAGGAAAAAAGAATACTGATCACCGAGGCAATATTGAAAACATCGTATACGAGGTTGCTCCCTGCGCCAATTGCCTCTATCATGGAAAAGAGCAGGGGTTTGAGATTTCCCGCAATGAGTATCTGGATGTCGAGCGTGAAGCCGAAAGAATCGGATACGAAATTATAGGCTCTTATCATTCACATATTAATTCCCCCGCTATTCCGTCCCTGCACGATGTTGATTTTGCCCGCGCCGGTCATACGCTGTTGATTATTTCATTGATGAATGCTCAACCCAGGGAGGTGACGGCTTGGCTCAGAAGAAATTCAGGAGGGTTTCACCAGGAACAGATTCGAGTGGTCGAGTAGTTTCGGCCCTCTTAGGGGACATAAACTCTTTAATAATTTTGTACATTACTTTTTTTTAAAGCTTACCAAGTATTAAACCCGGAAACAACGTGCCAAAGCGGGAAGATATAAAGTCGATTTTAGTGATTGGTGCCGGTCCTATCGTCATCGGTCAGGCCTGTGAGTTTGATTATTCGGGTACCCAGGCGTGCCGTGCACTTAAGGAAGACGGATACCGTGTTGTGCTGGTCAACAGCAATCCGGCAACCATCATGACCGATATAGAGTTGGCCGATGCCACCTATATCGAGCCGATCACACCGGAATATGTGCAGAAAATTATAGAACGTGAAAAACCTGATGCGCTCCTTCCGACGATGGGTGGGCAGACAGCTCTCAATATTGCTGTAAGTCTTGCCGAGTCCGGGATCCTTGAGCGTAACGGAGTCGAGCTGATCGGAGCAAAGCTTCGTGCAATCAGAAAAGCTGAAAATCGAGAGTTTTTCAGTACGGCAATGAAAAAAATCGGCCTCGAAATGGCCAAAGGTTTTTTTGTCCGCAACGAAAAAGAGGCTAAAGAGGCACTCGAAGAGATTGGTCTTCCCATAGTTATCCGCCCTTCATTTACGCTTGGCGGTACCGGCGGCGGGTTTGCCGAAACAAAAGATGACTTTTATGAAGCGGTGCGCAGGGGTCTTGCCGAAAGTCCTATCTCGGAAGTACTTGTTGAGGAGTGCTTGATCGGATGGAAGGAGTTTGAGCTTGAAGTTATTCGTGACCTGGCCGATAATGTCATTATCGTCTGCTCAATTGAGAATTTTGATCCCATGGGCGTGCATACCGGCGACAGCATTACTGTTGCCCCGGCTCAAACACTCACTGACCGTCAGTATCAGGAACTCAGGGATGCTTCAATTCGGATTATCAGGGAGATCGGTGTCGAAACAGGCGGAAGCAATATCCAGTTCGCCATCAATCCGCTGAACGGCCGTATTGTGGTGATCGAGATGAATCCCCGCGTATCGAGAAGTTCTGCATTGGCATCAAAGGCAACCGGATTTCCGATTGCTAAAGTTGCAGCCAAACTTGCCGTAGGCTACACGCTTGACGAAATTCTTAATGATATAACCAGAACGACTCCGGCCAGTTTTGAACCGGCTATTGATTACTGCGTTGTCAAGATTCCCCGCTGGGATTTTGAGAAGTTCAAAAATGTTGATGCACGTCTCGGTGTACAGATGAAGTCGGTCGGTGAAGTCATGGCTTTTGGACGGAATTTCAGGGAAGCACTGCAGAAGTCGCTGCGTGGCCTTGAAATTGGTCGCGCCGGACTTGGCTCGGACGGCAAGGATGTCATGAACGTCCTTGATATGACGCAGCAGCAGAAAAAGTTTGCCAAAGAGGATATTCTTGAAAAAATCAGGATACCTAAAGCTGACCGCATATTTTATCTTCGTTACGCCTTCCAGGCCGGTGCAACCATTGAAGAGGTTCATAAGTCAACAGGCATTGATCCATGGTTTCTTGATAATATCTGCCAGATTGTTGAGCTTGAAAACGATCTCCGGGAATTGGCTGCAGCTGACCGGACCTTATGAGCTATCTAACAAGGATATTAGAGGAAAAGCAGCGGGAAGTACAGCAGTTGAAACAAGAGAAACCCTCTCAACGCTATGTTGCATTGCAGGGCTCTTTTGCTCCGGCACGTGATTTTACCGCTGCGCTGAAAAGTAAGGATGGGGAGTTAAAGCTGATTGCTGAAATAAAAAAAGCATCACCATCCCGAGGTCTTATAGTCAGCGATTTCGACCCTGTTGCCATTGCCCGCCGATATGGAGAGCTTGGTGCAGCAGCTTATTCCGTGCTTACCGATCGCACTTTTTTCCAGGGTTCAAACGACTACCTTCAATTGGTCAGTCGTTCCTTTTCCCTGCCGGTACTGCGCAAGGATTTCATTATCGATGAATCCCAGATTTTTCAGTCCCGGCTTATCGGCGCTGATGCTATTCTGCTGATTGTCGCAGCGCTCGATCCATGCCAGTTTGGCGATTACCTGCAGTTGGCACTGAGCATCGGTCTGCATGTGCTTGTAGAAGTGCACGACCGCAAAGAGCTTGACAGAGCTCTTGAAAAAGGTGCTCTGCTGATCGGGGTCAACAACCGCGACCTGAAAGACTTTTCTCTCAAGCTTGAGACCTCCATAAACCTTCGTCCGTTTATTCCTTCAGAGGTTGTTGCTGTTGCTGAAAGCGGCATGTTGACCGCCGCCGACATTGCTCTTATCAGGCAGGCATCGTTTGATGCCGTGCTGATAGGAGAAGGGCTGCATACAAGTACCGAACTTCGTGAGGTTATCTGGTCATAGCCTTGATGGTCGCTGCAGTTTTTACCGGATCGGCCGCCTTGAAAAATGCCGTGCCGGCAATCAGGGCATCGGCCCCTGCTGAAACGGCTGCCTGAGCGTTTTCTTCCGTTATGCCGCCGTCAATGGCAATGGTCATGCCGGGATTCACGCGCCTGCGCATCTCGTGAAGCTGTTCGATTTTTCCAATCGATGAAGGTATAAACTTCTGTCCGCCGAACCCGGGATTAACCGACATCAGCAGCACCAGATCGAGATCCGGCAGAATGGCCTCGAGCGTTGAAACCGGCGTTGCCGGATTAATTGAGACACCGGCCTTGACGCCGAGGCTTTTAATGAACTGAATGGTGCGGTGCAGGTGCGGGCAGGCCTCCTGATGAACGGTTATCTGATGGGAGCCAGCTTTAACAAAATCCTCAATAAAACGGTCCGGAGCCGCAATCATCAGATGCGTATCGATAATCATCGATGTACATGCTGCAACAGCCTGTACAATGAATGGGCCAAAGGTGATGTTGGGGACAAAGTTTCCGTCCATGACATCGCAGTGCATCCAGTCTGCTCCCGCTTTTTCAGCTAACTCTATCGAGTGTTTTAGACGGGTGAAGTCAGCCGAAAGAATGGATGGAGCCAGAAGCGTTGATGATGCTTGCATGATTATACTTCCTTAATCGTGAAAAAAAATTAATTCGCCAAATAATTAAAATGCTTCGCCAATTCCAAAATTGAAGGTAAAGTCGCTGAGCTTCCACGTTGAAATCCTCCAGGCTTCGCTCTGGGTAGGATCACGCAGTTTATAGGCAAAATCAAACCGGAAGGGCCCGATAGGAGATCCGACTCGCAGTCCTATGCCTGCATCCCATGCATAGTTATTGATCATCGATGCCAGACTGAAGGCGTATTGGCCGGTTCTGTCCCAGATGTTGCCTGCATCGGTAAAGAAGGTTAACCCCGAAGATTGGTTAAAAAGCTTGAAAAATTTAAGGCGGTATTCCAGATTAAGTTCAAGCTTGACGTCGGCTCCAAAATTGGATACTACATTGTTCGAACTGTTGGCCGGTCCAAGGTTATTGAAAAGCCACCCTCTCATACTGTTGGCTCCTCCCGCATAAAAACGGCGTTCTTCCGGTGTCGATGCAGCTTTTCCCCAGGGTGTCATCCATCCAATTTTACCTCTTCCGGCTATTTGGCTTTGCGGTGACAGGTTTTCCGTAATGCTCAGCGCCGGTTCTAATTTAATGTACTGAGTATAGAAGGTGCCGAATATCTGAGGGTCACTGCCGGTGAACCCGTAGTATGTTCTGGTGTCAAGATATTTATCGATCAACCAGGGAATGGTTCCGCAATCTTCAAGAAGAAGGTCAAGGTTCCAGATCGTTTTTTCCGCCGGAACGCTTTTGCGGTTTGTAAAGTTGTAGCGAAGCCGGAAGGTCTGGTCGATATGGGTTTGCAGAAGGCTGTCAATTCCGGCATTGACAGCGGCGTTGTTGGAAGGGTCAATTCCAATATTCTGGGCAAGATTTTTTGTGAAGAGCTGCTTGAATCCTCTGAGAGAATCGCTTTTGACAAGCGCAATTTCAAAAAAATCGAATGCCAGGTTTGAGGACGGAGTCAATTTAGCGTTGTATGTTCCCCGGATCAGTCCGATCTGGCTTGAGAGGAGTACCGGTTGTGTTGAACTCGTGTACTCGGCTGTCACTGAATAGAAGTTGCCCGGTTTTTTAAGAACCGGCATAATGAGGCTGCTTTTCAGATTGAATTCATTGGGAACCACCTTCGTGTATTGCGACGGGTCAAGGTTTGTGAGCAGTCTGTTGTTGTCACCTAACTGACTGCCGAATTCCGCTGATAAAAGGAACTGTTCTGCTCCTCCGAGCAGGTTTCTGTCTTCATAAGCCAGAGAACCGGCAAAATAGAGGGAGCCATAGCGGTTGTCAGCAAGTAACTTTGGTTCTATCTGGTGCCTTGGTGCAGTTTCAAGATGAACAGTGGTGAAGAGCTTGTCGGCACGTATCGAGTCGGGAGTGATGTAAATGGACGAAAATATATTGGTTCTGCCGAAATTTTGCAGGGTACGCTGTTCAAGACTTTGCCGGGTAACCTTTCCCGGGCGGAATTCAATGGCGGAGGTAATGAGATCAGTGGATATTTTTTGTTTTCCGATAACTTTCCCGCTGATCTTATCCTGTGTAAAGTTTTTTTCTATGGGGGAAGTATCGCTCTTCATGGGGTTATGGACAACAGCATATACCTGTCCATATTTCAACTGTGCCGGCAGGTTGAGTTTAAACAGGACTCCTGCACGATGTCCAACCGTATCAACCTTGATGCGGATACTGTCCTCATGAAACAACGCATAACCCTCTTCCTTAAAAAAAGAGATAGTACGGTTTCTTTCGTCGATCAGCCGCTCAACCGAAAAAACGTCGTTGATTTTCAGTCGCTTTTTCTCCAGATAGCTGGCCTGAAGTTCCCTTGAAATTTTTTCAAGTCCCTCGTATTTCAGTGAATCGATTTTGGACGGTTCATGTTCACGGATCATAATTTTCAGATCCACCCTCTGGCCATTGCCTTTTTTGTCAATCGCAGAGTCTACATCAGCAAAAAAATATCCCTTATAGGTATAGAGTTTTTTGATGAGAGTGAGATCTTTTTGAAACTCCTCCTGATTGAAAGGCTTAAGCGCTCCGGCGAAGAGGCCGAGTCCAAGAAAAGATTTACGTTCTGATGTGGCAATAACATGCAGGAGCTCCTCGTTCGTGGTGGCTTTATTGCCGGAGAAGCTTATTTTGCCTACAAATGTCGCCGTCGTTGATGGGTCTTTATCTGCACTGGCTGATTGGCCATATACCGAAATGGCACAGAGCAAAAGGAGTGCAATAAGAGTACATGCTTTTGCTCTGGACATGAACAGAGTTCCGTTTTCCTATGTTAGCGGCTCTTCATCACTGTAGCCAAAGTCTTCGTCGGTAGGATAGTCAGGCCATACTTCGTCCAGGCTTTCATACATTTCATCGCTTTCCGGAAGATCAATCAGGTTTTCAATGACCTGTTGCGGTGCTCCCGTTCTGTTTGCGTAATTAATCAGTTCATCTTTTGTGACGGGCCACGGTGCGTCAGCTATATAACGGGCGAGATCTAAATTCCAGTACATACTACGTCGATTGATTTATTCAGGTTAAGAGTTATTGCCTTGTTCTTCAGGTGAAGTCTTTTGTATCGTAATGAACTTGTCCGGATTTGCCGAATCAAAGAAGTATGCTGTAGGATTGACTACAACGTTGTCTTTATGTACCTCGTAGTGCATGTGCGGTCCGGTTGATACGCCGGTATTGCCGGAAAGCGCAATGATGTCTCCCCGTTTTATTTTCTGACCCTGGCGTACCAGCGCTTTTGATAGATGGGCATAGACTGTTTTATAGCCGTAGCCATGGTTTATCGTAATTTTTTGCCCATACCCCTTGTCATAGCCTGAATAAGCTACAATTCCATCGCCGGTCGACTGTACCCTTGTGCCTTCAGGTACGGAAAAATCGATTCCGGCGTGAAACAGGGGGACATGATAGATAGGGTGTACCCGAACGCCGAAATTGCTGGTAACTGCTCCTCCGACAGGTCTGATATTGGGTATGCTTGAAAAAAAAGAGGTAGGAGTGGGGTTTTCAGTGAGTTCGCCTTTTTCATAGGTATTCTCTTTCTGAAAATCAATCTGCTGAATCAGCTGCTCAATCATCTGTTCCGTACTTGCAAGAAGCCCTTCGGTAGATCGGGTCTGATTGTTTTTTTGACTGGAATCGACAGGCTGTTTATCTTCCGCAAGCGTAAGAGACGGAGCTAATAAAAGAGAGGTGAACAGTATAAAGGAGAAGAGCGTATTATCTGAGGATAAGTGCGTAAAAAGAAATGCATGCACTTTTCTTCTGAATTCAGAGAGATATATAAATGGTTTTGCTGAAAACATGCAATATCCGGATTATGTGCCGTAACAATGGGCACTGATGAATGATCGACAAATATAAATAAACTTTTTTTTATAAGTCAATGATTAGTGGGCTTCAAACCAGTTTTTTCCTATGCCGGTGTCTACCTCGACCGGTACGGTTTTTAGTCCGCAAGTTATTGCAGCATCAATCATTGCTTTCTCAATCAGTCCGGAAAGCGGTATTTTTTCATCATCTGTTGTTTCAAAAAGCAGTTCGTCATGTACCTGTAGAAGCATGATGGATTTCATCTTCTCTTCGTGCATGCGCTCGCTGCAGAGGATCATGGCGTATTTAATGATATCGGCTGCTGTACCCTGGATCGGTGTATTCATGGCGGCCCTTTCAGCAGCCTTCTTCAGGTTTGTATTCCGGCTGTTGAGATCAGCAATATAACGGCGCCTTCCAAGAAGGGTTGAGACATAGCCGTCTTTCCTGCCCGCTTCTATAATGTTTTGCAGTGCATCGAACAATCCCGGATATTTTGAGATATAGGTGTCGATAATGGCTTTTGCTTCTTTTTGTGAAATATTAAGTCTTTTTGAGAGGCCGAAAGGCATAATGCCATACAGTACACCGAAATTTACCTCTTTTGCTTTGCGACGCATATCGCTGTCAATCTCCGTAGTCCCGAAAATCACTTTTGCGGTTGCTGCATGGATGTCTTCATGGTTTCTGAATGCGTCAAGGAGCTGACGGTCGCCGGAGATTTCAGCAGCAATCCGCAGTTCAATCTGGGAATAATCAGCGGAGAGCAGCCATTTATCTGCAGATGAGGGTATGAATGCCCTGCGGATCTCTTTTCCAAGTGTAGTGCGGATAGGAATGTTCTGCAGGTTCGGTTTGGAAGAGGAGAGCCTGCCGGTAGCAGTGATATGCTGGTTAAACGAGGTGTGCAGTCTGCCGGTCCGGGGATGTATCATTTTAGGCAGAGCGTCGATATAGGTCGTTTTGAGCTTCTGGAGGCTCCGGTATTCGAGGAGATCACTTGCAACAGGATGAAGTGGTGCCAGTTCCTCAAGCACTTCAACATTGGTTGAAAAGCCGGTTTTTGTTGTTTTTTTTGGCGGCAGTGCCAGAACATTGAACAGGATATGTGCAAGCTGTTTGGGTGAATCAATATTGAACACGGAGCCTGATGCCGAATAAATCTTTTCCGTCAGCAGCGCCAGCTCTTTTGTGGCAGCTTCAGAGGCTTTTTCAAGGCTTTTGGAGTCGATGCAAATCCCTTCATACTCCATTGCTGCAAGGACGGCAACAAGGGGGAATTCTATGTTTTCGCAAAGCCAGAGCAGCTCCTTTTCATGTTCAAGTTTTTTTCGGAACATATCTTCAAGCTGAAGGGCAACGTCCGCATCCTGACAGCCATAGTCCGACAGCTTTGTGGGCTCTATGTCGAAAATATTCAGTTTTGTTTTGCCTGTTCCGGCAAGTTCTTCAAAGGTTGTTGTCTTGTACCCGAGATGACGGGCCGCAAGATCATCGAGATTGTGCTGTTCTTCCGGGTCAAGTACATAGCTGGCCAGCATGCTGTCAAATCCCACAGGCGAGAGCTCGATACCGTATTTTTTCAGGACAAGGATGTCGTATTTAAGATTTTGACCGGTTTTAAATAGTAAGGGATTTTCCAGAACAGGTCTTAGTTTTTCAAGGGTGCTCTCTCGTTGAAGAGCGGTGTTGGCAAAGGATATAAAGCGGGCCTTCCCCGGTTCAATTGAAAATGATATACCGGCCAGCTCCGCTTCAAAGGTATCAAGACTTGTTGTTTCCGTATCTACCGCGACCCGCCTGACGTTTTCAAGCGAGAGAATAAGGTTATCCAGTTTTTCTGCCGTATCGACAAGAGCATAGTCGGCCCCGGTTTGCGGTGACCGGAGCTCAGGCTCTGTTTCGGCCGCTGTATCGGTTGGGTGCTTCTCGAATTGAGCCTCTTCAGTTGGGGAGTGCTCATCATCATAGAAGACAGCCGGAAGTCTCGCTATGATGGATTTAAGGCCAAGCTTGTGCAGTAAAGGCAGCAGTTTTGTCCTGTCCGGTGTTCCGCACGCCAGCTCTTTCAAGGTAACATCAATCTGCAGATCGGTACGTATGGTTACAAGCTCTGTTATCAGATCAAGTCGCGGTTGAAATTCCTCAAGGCTTATGCGGTTTTTCGGGGAAATATCGTCCAGATGCTTGTAAATATTCTGCAGGGAGCCGTATTTGTCCAGCAGGGCGGAGGCCGTTTTAGGCCCGATCCCTCTTGCCCCCGGAATATTGTCTGAGGTATCACCTGTCAGAGTAAGAAACTGAGTGAACAGTTCAGGTGCTACCCCGAACTGTTCAGCAATCTCCTTTTGCCCGAGCAGTTCCAGCTCATTCTGGTTTTTTCCCGGCCTCAGGATGTTTACTCCATCATGAACAAGCTGGGCAAGATCCTTGTCAGGCGTTACAATATAAACCTGGCACCTGTCTTCGAATTTTCGCGATGCTGTCCCGATAAGATCATCAGCCTCATATCCAGGGGCTTTTAACAGTGGAATATCGAGCGCATCAAGCAGTTCGAAAACGGCATCAAGCTGCATGATGAGGTCTTCAGGCGGCGCCTGTCGATTGGCTTTATATGCAGGATAAATATCATGGCGAAATGTTTTCTCTTTGCTGTCAAAGACCGCTGCAAGATAGTGCGGCTTATAGGTTTCAAAGATTTTAAAGAGCGCCGATGCAAATCCGTAGATCGCGCCTGTCGGCATGCCGTCCCTGCTTGTCATGCCTGCCCGTTGCAGGGCAAAAAAAGCCCGGTAGACAATGGCCATCCCGTCGATGAGAAAAAGGGCCGGCTTTTCATGGCGCGGTGTATTCACTTCAGCGGTTATCTCCTGGTTGGCGGGAAGAAAGAATTCCAATTGATTATTGCTCATTCTGCAACTACCCCGTAACTGCCAAGCACCTTGACCATTGTTGCAAATTCCCTGAGATGGTTAAGCGCGTTGTGAATATTCTGTTCATGCTGATGACCGATAAAATCGACATAAAACATATACTCAAACGCTTTTTTCCTGAACGGCCTCGATTCTATTTTCGCCAGATCAATATCACGCATGGCAAATGTTGCAAGCGCCTTAAAGAGCGATCCTTGCTCATTGGGAAGCGTGAAAGCAATTGATGTCTTATGCTGTGAGGTATCCGGCCTTGTCTTAAAGCGTAATGGCTCGCTTATGTCTGAATGTGCAATACAGAAAAACCGTGTAATGTTCCATTCCTCATCCGCCAGGTTTTCCTGCAGAATTTCAAGCCCGTAAAGTTCTCCGGCCCTTTTTGAAGCTATGGCAAGTTTTGTTGGATCGTGTTCTGCCGCAATTATTTTTGCACTGCCCGCAGTGTCATAGGCAACTTCAGGTTTGATGTGCCTGTGTGTAGAAAAAAAATTACGGCATTGAGCCAGCGCTTGCGGATGAGAAAGTGCTTTCAGTGCACCCTCTATTGTTGCATGGTGGATGCCAAGCAGACAGTGTTCAACTTTGACAAAGGTTTCAGCAACGATAGTTACCGGGTGCTGGAGCAGAAGGTCATAGTTTTGATGAATGCTTCCTCCCAGTGAATTTTCTATTGGAATGACCGCATACTCTACCTTGCCGTGTTCTACAGCAGCAAAAACCTCTTCAAACGATTCGAATGGTTTTGGTTCACCGATCCTGAGCGCGGCAATCTCACCGTAGGCTCCGGGTTCTCCCTGATAGGCGGTTATCAAGTTTGTCATTGTTTTTTCTTGTTATTAACTTGCACGAATGCCGTTGGATTTGATTTTATTTAAAGAAAATAAATCTATTATCATAGGCAGGGTGCATCGGGAATAATAAATCAGCAGTTTTTTATTATGTCAGGACATAGCAAATGGGCAACCATTAAAAGGAAAAAGGCGGTAACTGATCAGAAAAGAGGCAGTTTGTTTACCAAACTGGTCAAGGAGATTACCATAGCGGCAAAAATGGGTGGAGGCGACCCGTCGGGAAATCCCCGTCTCAGGCTCGCTGTCGATACTGCAAGGGATAATTCCATGCCGATGGACAATATTTCGCGTGCCATCAAAAAAGGGACAGGGGAGCTCGAAGGTGTCACCTACGACGAGATCACCTATGAAGGCTACGGTGCTGCAGGGATTGCACTGATTATTGAAACCGCGACGGACAACCGTAACCGTACAGTTGCTGACATCCGTCACATTATGAGTCGTAACAATGGCTCACTCGGTGAAAGCGGCAGTGTGAGCTGGATGTTCCATCGTAAGGGCTCTCTTGATGTTCCAAAATCGTCCGCTGGTGAGGATCAGCTGATGGAAATTCTCCTCGATGCAGGTCTCGAAGATCTCAGCGCCGATGATGAGAACTATTTTACCGTCATTACGGATATCAAGGATCTTGAAAACGTAAAAAAAGCGCTTAACGACGCAGGTATTGCTTATGAAAATGCAAAAATAGATCTTATACCTGAAAATTATATAGAACTCGAAGCAGAGGATGCCCGGAAAGTCATCAAGTTGATTGATGCGCTTGAAAACAATGACGATGTGCTGTCGGTATACAGCAATATGGAGATCAGTGAGAGTGCCATGAGCAGCTTAAACGAATAAAGAATGGTTGTTCTCGGCATTGACCCCGGAAGTCTGAATACCGGATATGGTGTCATTCGTCACAGTGCCGGAGTTTTTTCCGTTCTTGTATGCGGCGTGATCCGTCTTCATCCCGGCCGTAGTCATGCTGAGAGGATTGGAACGATATATCAGGAGCTGGCAGCGGTTATTGATGATTTTCAGCCTGAACGGGTAGCGTTGGAAACTGCTTTTTTAAGCAGAAATGTGCAGTCAGCTCTTAAGTTGGGTCAGGTGCGTGGTGCCGTTATCGCTCTTGCGATGAACCAGCGTCTGGTGCTGCATGAATATGCTCCGCGTGAAGTGAAATCGGCGATAACCGGCAAAGGGGCGGCAAGCAAGGAACAGGTTGCATTTATGGTAACAAGAATGCTTGGACTTTCAGTTGTACCTAAGCCTTACGATGTTACCGATGCACTTGGAATCGCATTATGTGATCTGCTCAGAGGAGAGAGTCGAAAAGCTCTTCTTCCCGTTAAAAAAGCCCGATCCTGCCGTAGCAGCTGGTCGAATTTTATAGCCTCATCACCTGATAAGGTTATCCGGTAGTTTTCCGGGGAATTGATTGTGGAATTGTTTGCGTTTCAAGAGTTGCTATGACTCAATAAAAAAATCATTGCTGTGGAAGGTCGTATCTTTAATCTGCCGAATGCGCTTAGTTTTCTGAGAATAATACTGATACCCTGGTTTCTCTATTATTTTCATACCGGCCATATCAAAACGGCCATTGTCATTATGGTTGTAGCTGTTTTGACCGACTGGTTTGATGGTCAGGCGGCCCGCTGGACCAATAATGTTTCCGAAATGGGCAAAATTCTTGATCCGCTTGCCGACAAACTCTGTCTTGCCAGTGTAGCTGTTTATTTTCTCTGGATCGGTCAACTCCCTTTGTGGTTTGTGATTTTTGCGGTTCTCCGCGATACGCTCATTTTTATCGGGGCCGCTTATGTTCGAGTCCGCTATGCCGTTGTGACAACATCTCTCTGGCCGGGAAAATGGGCTGTTGGCTTTGTCTCCATGATGTTTATTGCAATGGTTTGGCCACATCCCGTTTTTCAGCACTATCCAGTGAAGGAATTCTTTTTATACCTCTCCTCCATCATGCTTCTCTACTCCTTTTTTCTGTATTGTGTGAGGTTTTACAGAATTCATAAGGGCGTGGACTACGTTGCCTGAGTTGTCACCTGCCTGTTTTATGGGATGCCATCGAGCTCGGCAGGGTATTGATAACTTTTTCTGAGAAAAATAAATCGCAATGACTATATGAGCTAACTTGCTAATATAGCGTATCTTGCGTTTGTTAACGATCTTTATCGTGTATAGCTCGGAAATGTTGATAACTTGTTGACGGAATGTGGGCAGGTGTTTAGAAACGCCCTGTTTCTGAGTTCAGGGCGTTCTAACGAGGATGAATATGGCGGTTATTGTTTTTTTGCCACAACAGTAGCCATCAGGGAAGCTTCACAGACCAGTTCCCCCCGCACATAGGCTTTTGCATCAAACTGGCAGACGCTTCGGCGCATGTTGGTCATGGTTGCTTCAATAACAAGGGTGTCACCGGGAAGTACCGGTTTTCGGAAGCGGGCCTTGTCGATACCCATGAAGTAGACAACACTCTCCTTGATTTTATCATTACCGTTAAGCATCATGATGCCGCCGGTCTGAGCCATGGCTTCAAGGATGAGTACGCCGGGCATGATAGGATTCCCGGGAAAATGACCCTGAAAAAACGGTTCGTTCATGGTCACATTTTTGATCGATACAATTTTTTCGTCAAGTTTAAACTCAACAATCTTGTCGATTAAAAGGAAGGGATAGCGGTGGGGGAGAATATTCAGAATTGCGTTGATGTCAAAAATAACGCCGGCTTTTTTGTCGTGCTGGTACTGTCTGGCAAGCTTGTTGCGATCGGCATACTTTTTAAGCTGCTTGACAAATTCCACATTCGAAGCATGACCGGGTCGCGCCGCAAGCACCTGCGCCTTTATCGGCATGCCAAGCAGGGCGATATCTCCAAGGAGGTCAAGCAGTTTATGCCGGGCAGGCTCGTTTTTAAAGCGTAGTTCACGGTTGTTGAGAATGCCGTTTTCACCGAGCAGCAGATGCTCGCTCTCTATGCCAAGTTTTTTTCCAAGTGAGTCAAGCTCCTCTTTTTGCATGGTTTTATCGATAATGACAATAGCGTTGTCTATATCGCCACCCTTGATGATGCCTTGATTTGCAAGTGCCTCCACTTCGCTGAGAAAGCAGAATGTTCTGCAAGGGGAAAAATCCTTCAGAAATTCAGTTTCCAGATTAAAAAGACCCGAATGCTGAGATCCGAGTGCCGGGTTTTTGTAGTCCACCATGACGGTTATTCTGAAGTCATCAAGAGGCAGCGCTACAATATCGACACTGTTTTCAGCATCATGATATTCAATAGTTTCATCAATGACCAGGTAGTTTTTCGGTTCCTCCTGTTCCTTGAATCCGGCTTCGATCAGTGCCTTGGCAAATGGGTATGAGCTTCCATCCATAACCGGAGGTTCCGGTCCGCTCAGTTCAATGCGGCAGTTGTCAATCAGGAGGCCGTAAAGAGCGCCGAGCACGTGTTCAGTGGTATGGACTTTTACGCCGTCGAGGCCGATAGTGGTACCCCGCAGCACATCAACGACATTGTCGATCAGCGCCGGTATTTCAGGACTGTTTTCAATATCTGTCCGGATGAAGCGGTATCCGTAATTGACCGGAGCAGGTTTAAAGGTGATCATGCACTCTTTGCCGGTGTGCAGTCCTGTACCCCAGAGGGAAACTTCTTTTTGAAGTGTGCGCTGATGAATAAGCATAGTGTAATCGTTGCTCCTGCCTCGTAATGCAGTACAGGAAATGAACTTGAATTGTAATGATGAAAAACTCTAAACTTTGAAGATAATAAAGATCAGATTCCTCTTCAAATAAGGCTGATTTGTCGTTGTCCGAACAGGCTCCTTATGACAAGCTCTGACTTGAAAAGTGTCTCAGGGCTTTTTCAAGCAGGATCGGATGGGAAATCCTGTTACCGGCAATAATACTTTGTCCTTTAAAAACATCCTCTTCTCCTTTAAAGTCGGTGACTCTCCCTCCTGCTTCCCGTACAAGCAGGACGCCCGCTGCAAAATCCCAGGGAAAAAGCTTGTATTCCCAAAACCCGTCAAAGCGACCGCAGGCAGTATAAGCAAGATCTATAGCTGCTGAACCTGCACGCCTGATACCTGCAGAGTCCTCAATAACCTCCTTCATCATGCCGAAATAAGAATCAATATAGTGGTACTCAGTGAACGGAATACCGGTCGCCATAAGAAAACTCTCTTTGTCTGAGCGGTTTGAGACCGTGATCGGTTTGCCGTTCAGGTAAGCGCCGCAACCTTTTTCCGCAGTAAAGAGCTCCTGAAGAACAGGCTGAAAAACAACAGCCGTCAGCAGTTCATTATTGCTGTCCTTCAAAGCGATACTTATTGAAAAAACTGGAAATGAGTGAATAAAGTTAAGGGTGCCGTCAAGAGGATCAACAATCCAGGTTCTTCCTGAAGTACCGTTAATCACGGTACCTTCTTCACAGAGCATACTGTCATCAGGAAAACTTTCTGTGATAATAGCGCTGATCGCCGCTTCACAGGCCTTGTCAACCTCAGTAACAAAATCTTTGAAATTTTTGCCCTCGATTTCATGCTGAGAGAGTTCTCCGAATTTATCAAGAGTAATCGCTCCGGCAGCATGCGCAGCCCTGATGGCCGCCTGCAGTTCCTTGCTTTGTGTTTCCATGAGTATCAGACCCTGTGGGTTAAATAATAGCGATCAATATAACATTTCAGCTCATTCTTTTTTTTAATGGTATTTCTCGTAAAGCTCGAAATTTAGCACTTTAGTGATGGGGCATGGGAATTATCCTGGTGATCTCTCTGTTTCTTATGTATAATGATAGCATGCATTTATAATTGTAACCCCGACAGCAATGAAACTCAACAGTATAAAACTTGCATTGTGTATTGGATTATGTTTTGTGTTTGCTTTTGCAGGCAGCACATTTACACCGCAGCCCGGTTCGGAGTGGTATTATACAATACTCCATAAGCCATCATGGAATCCGCCAGACTGGCTGTTTCCTCCTGCGTGGTCGCTGTTATTCCTGCTTATGGGAATCGCTCTCTACCTCGTTGTGCAGCAGAGGTCTGAAAAAATAAACATACGGCCTGCCCTTGTGCTTTTCGGTCTTCAGCTTCTCCTGAATCTTGGCTGGTCAGCCGCATTTTTCGGACTTCATTCCCCTTCGAAGGCTCTTGCAGTTATTGTATTGCTCTGGCTCGCCATCGTATTGACAATAGTGAAGTTCAAAGCTGTTTCCCCGACCGCTGCATATCTGCTTATACCCTACCTTCTATGGGTAAGCTTTGCATCGTATCTCAACTTTACGATCTGGCAGATGAATTTCTGAAAGTCAGAAAAAACAAAAAGCGCAGTGGAAGCTGCGCTTTTTGTTTTTTAGAGATGTCTCCAGTGGATATTAATCGTCTTCGTTTGAGCGAAGGTTTTCCAGAACGCCGAAATCCTCAAGTGTGGTGACATCACCCTTGATCTCATTGCTTGTGGCAAGTTCGCGAAGAAGGCGGCGCATGATTTTTCCGCTGCGTGTTTTCGGCAAGCCTTTTGCCCATCTGATCTCATCAGGTTTTGCAATAGGTCCGATCTCTTTGGCAACGTGATTGCGCAGCTCTTCACGCATCTTCATATCGCCTATATATTCATCCTTCAGCGTTACAAAGGCGACGAGAGCATTGCCCTTAAGCTCATCCGGACGGCTGACAACAGCTGCTTCTGCAACGGCTTCAAAGGAAACAAGGGCACTTTCAACCTCACTGGTACCAAGACGGTGGCCTGAAACGTTGACCACATCGTCAACACGTCCCATTATCCAGATGTAACCGTCTTCATCCTTGCGTGCACCGTCACCGGTAAAGTACATGCCCGGGAATTCCGACCAGTATGTTGATTCATAACGCTTGTTGTCCCCATAGATAGTGCGGAGCATTGACGGCCATGGCTGTTTAATGACAAGATATCCGCCTTCATTAGCTTTGCACGGTGTGCCGTCTTTGTGGACAACATCCACAGCGATACCTGGCAGTGGCCGTGTCGCCGTGCCGGGTTTTGTCGGGGTTGCGCCGGGAAGAGGAGAGACCATGATACCGCCGGTTTCAGTCTGCCACCAGGTATCAACGATAGGGCATCTTTCCTGTCCTACAACATTGTGATACCACATCCATGCTTCCGGATTAATTGGTTCGCCTACTGTACCCAGCAGACGGAGCGAGCTGAGGTTGTGTTTTGTAACCCATTCGTCACCTGCGCGTATAAAGGCGCGGATAGCGGTCGGAGCGGTATAGAGGATGGTGACCTTGTGGCGGTTGATGATATCCCAGAACCTGTCCCACTGAGGGTAGTTTGGCGCACCTTCATACATAAGAAGTGTCGCGCCGTTAAGCAGCGGTCCGTAAACCATGTAGCTGTGTCCTGTTATCCAGCCTACATCTGCTGTACACCAGTAAATGTCCTCATCCTTGATATCGAAAACGTATTTGAAGGAGCTCGCAGCATGCACCATATATCCTGCCGTCGTATGCAGGATACCTTTCGGTTTTCCGGTTGAACCGCTGGTATAAAGCACAAAAAGCGGATGTTCTGATTCTACCTCGACAGGCTCACACTCATCAACGGCCAGACCCATAAGATCATGCCACCAATGGTCCATGCCGTTATGCATATGAACCTCTTCATCGGTAACTTTCAGGACAATGACGCTTCTGATCGATGGAGTATTGACAATAGCCTCATCAACAATGCTCTTAAGGTTGATTGAGCCGCCGCGGCGTCTTGTTCCGTCTGCACAGATAACCATCTTGGCTCTGGAATCATTAACCCTTTCTGTAATAGCATGCGCTGAAAATCCGGCAAAAATAACATTATGAACCGCTCCTACGCGTGCACAGGCGAGTACGGCGATGACAAGTTCAGGGACCATGCCCATATAGAGTGCAACCCTGTCACCAGGTTTGATGCCGGCAATTTTCAGGACATTTGCAAATTTGCTGACCTGACGGTGGAGTTCACCATACGTCAGAACCCGCTCATTTCCCTCTTCACCTTCCCAGATAATAGCAGCCTTGTTTTTTCTCCAGCTTTTTACATGAACATCAAGGGCATTGTAGCAGATATTTGTTTTGCCGCCATTAAACCATTTTGCATAAGGGGGATTCCATTCCAGCACGGAATCATACTTTTTAAACCAATGGAACTGTTCAGCAATCCCGGCCCAATAGGCTTCCGGTTCTGCAGCTGCTGAAGCGTAGAGCCTCTCATACTCCTCCATTGAGGAAATATGGGCAGCTTCTGAAAACTCTGCCGGGGGCGGAAATTTCCGTTTTTCAGACAGAACAGAGCTAATCGATTCATTAGCGGAAGATGCGGTTGCGACTGGCTGAGTGCTGGATGTTGTTTCGTCTGTAGCCATTGATACCAGATTTTATGTGTTAATAAAAAGAGAATACACCCTTCACAGGTATTTGTGAACAAAAAAATAAGCGGTTTAAGAGGAAAAAAATATCGAATAGCGAGTTTAACAGTTTATAAAATCAATTTTACATAAAAAAAAACTTCTGCCCAATATTTGCATTACATGGAGATTTTAACTGCGGTTATTTTATCGCAAAACTAACAAGTTTGTCGGGAATAACTATTTCACGCACGATTATCTGCCCTTCAAGAAACTTAATGACCGATTCAACCTTTTTGGCCTCTGAGAGCAGTAACTCCTTTTGGCTTTTAGCAGGAGCAAGGAAGGTGCCTCTCAGCTTCCCGTTGATCTGCACGGCAATAGTCAGCACACTGTCTTCCACAAGTTTCAAGTCAAAAGAAGGAAAGTGTTCTGAGCTTATAGATGCGTTGTGTCCGATGGCCTCCCAGAGTTCCTCCGCAATGTGCGGTGCATATGGTGCAAGCAGAATGAGCAGTGTTTCAACTGCATCACGGTTTTTGCAGCCTGCCTTTTGCAGTTCATTGACAAAGACCATCATTTCGGCGATGGCTGTATTGAATTTGAGGTTTTCAGTGTCTTCGCCGACTTTCTTGATTGTTTTATGCATACGTCTGAGCAGCTCATCAGGCAATGGATCAGCGGTAAGTGATGCTGCGGGTCCTTCATGCTCAGAATAAATCAGGCGCCACACTTTCGACAGAAATCTGCTGATACCTTCAATGCCGTTGGTGTTCCATGGCTTAACCTGTTCAAGAGGGCCAAGAAACATTTCATAGAGACGCACAGCATCTGCACCGTAGCGTTCGAGAACATGGTCGGCGGGGATGACATTGCCACGTGATTTCGACATTTTTTCATTGTCTTCACCAAGAATCATACCCTGGTTGAAGAGCCTCTTGAACGGCTCTTTTGAACTGACGACTCCGATATCGAAAAGAACCTTGTGCCAGAACCTTGCATAAAGCAAGTGAAGAACGGCATGTTCTGCACCGCCGATATAGAGGTCAACGTTCATCCAGTACCGTTCCTTTTCAGGATCAATGAGCTGCTCACTGTTGTCAGGGTCGATAAAACGGAGATAGTACCAGCAGCTTCCTGCCCACTGGGGCATGGTGTTTGTCTCTCTTCTGAACGATCCGTGTTCATCGGTTCCGTAAAGCCAGTGAGGGATGTTGGCAAGGGGGGATTCACCGGAGGAAGAAGGCTGATAAGCCTCAACCTCGGGCAGGACAAGAGGCAGATCAGTTTCGGTGCGAAGTGAGCCGTCTTCGTAATGTTTTATCGGGATCGGCTCTCCCCAGTAACGCTGGCGGCTGAAAATCCAGTCGCGGAGTTTGTAGTTAACCTTTCGCTCACCGACTTTTTTTCTTTCAAGCCATGAAGCCATGCATTCAAAAGCTTCGCTGAAGCTGAGTCCGTCAAGCGATATCTCGCTGTTTGAGGAGTTGACACACTTGCTCTCTTTATCTTCAAAAACTTTCTCCTGAACATCATGCGGGCTTTTAATCACCTCGATGATCGGAAGATGGTACTGTTTTGCAAACTCCCAGTCTCTGCTGTCATGTGCAGGAACAGACATGATGGCACCGGTGCCGTAACTTGTCAGTACAAAGTCGGAGATCCAGACAGGAAGAGGTTCACCGGTTGCCGGATTAATGGCGTAGGAACCACTGAAAACGCCTGTTTTTTCTTTCTGAAGTCCGGTACGCTCAAGTTCTGTTTTCAGTTTTGCCTGAGAGATATAATGTTTCACCTCAACCAGTTGCTGTGCCGTGGTAAGCTTTTCGGCAAGAGGATGTTCCGGTGAAATGACAAGGTAGGTCGCTCCGAAAAGGGTATCTGGCCGGGTTGTATAGACTCTCAGCTTCTGGTTGTGGCAGCGCAGTTCAAAATCAATATTGACTCCCTCCGAACGTCCGATCCAGTTGCGCTGCATCTGTTTGACATTTTCAGGCCATTCCAGCTCTTCAAGATCAGCAATCAGGCGGTCGGCGTAAGCTGTTATTTTCAGTACCCACTGCCGCAGAGGACGGCGGATAACGGTATAGCCGTCTGCAATCTTTTCTTCAAGCTCTTCATTCGCCAGAACAGTTTTGAGCTCTTCACACCAGTTGACGTCAACTTCCGACATATAGGCCAATCCCATATCATAGAGCTTGAGAAAAATCCATTGGGTCCATTTAAAGTAGGCTGGATCTGTCGTATTGATCTCCCTCTGCCAGTCGTAGGAAAAACCCATTGCCTGAAGGGTTTCCTTGAAGCTTCTGATATTATTTTCAGTGGTTGTTTTCGGGTGGGTTCCTGTTTTAATGGCAAACTGTTCAGCCGGCAGTCCGAATGCGTCCCATCCCATGGGGTGCAGTACATTATATCCGCAGCTTCTTTTATATCGTGCGGTGATATCTGAAGCTGTATATCCTTCAAGATGTCCGACATGGAGCCCTGTGCCGCTTGGATACGGAAACATGTCGAGCACATAGTATTTCGGCTTGTCAGAATCCTTTCCTGTTGAAAAGGTGTTATGCTTCTGCCAGTTGGTCTGCCATTTCCTTTCTATGGTTGAAAATTCGTACTTCATGGTGTTTTGATGAATTGCGCTGGTTCACCGCAATAAGTTTTTTGCATGGTAACACAACGAGCCTTACTGAATGGATAAACAGGTGGTAATAAAAAAGGCAGTGCAGGTTTAACCGCACCGCCTTTTCAGATTGTCAGGTTTAATTGTTTTCTGTGCCGGGTTCTTTTGCCGTTTCATTTTCCACTGCCTGTTCAACAGCTTTTATTGAAAGGGCAAAGCGCATTTTTCCGGTACGGGGATCTTTGCGCACTTCGACCAGTTTAACGGTGACCTTATCACCGACTTTCAGGTGATCACTGGCTTTGTTGACTCTTTCCTTGGAAATTTCAGAGATGTGAACCAGACCATCCGTTTTTGGAAGAAATTCAACAAAAGCGCCAAGTTCATCACGGACATCTTTAACTTTTCCGATGTAGATCGTGCCGACTTCAGGTTTTGCCGTAAGGTTTTTTATAGTGGCAAGTGCCGCATTGGTTCCTTCGGTGGTTGAGCAGGCAATGGTGACTGTCCCATCATCGGCGATATTGATTTCAGCACCGGTTTCCTCAGTAATACTGCGGATGGTTTCTCCACCCTTGCCTATAATCATACCGATGCACTCAACCGGAACCTTAATGGTGGTGAGTTTTGGTGCAAAGTTTGCAAGATTCTGACGGGATGAAGGGATGGCCTCTTCCATTTTGTCGAGAATGTGAAGACGTCCTCTGCGGGCCTGCTCAAGCGCTGTTTCAAGAATGTGATAGTCCAGTCCGTCGATCTTGATGTCCATCTGACAGGCCGTAATTCCATCTCTGGTGCCGGACACTTTGAAATCCATATCGCCAAGATGATCCTCATTGCCGAGAATATCAGAAAGTACAGCGTATGCCGCTCCTTCCTTGATCAGTCCCATGGCAATGCCCGATACCGGTTTTCTGATCGGAACACCTCCATCCATCAGCGCAAGCGTGCCGCCGCATACTGAGGCCATTGATGAAGAACCGTTTGATTCAAGAATGTCCGAAACAATACGGATGGTATAAGGGAACTCGGCATCGGTAGGTGCAACCATTTTAATGGAGCGCTCGGCAAGATTGCCGTGCCCGATTTCTCTGCGGCCGATACTGCCAAGTCTTCCGACTTCACCGACGCAAAATGGAGGGAAGTTGTAATGGAGGAAAAACTTTTTATCGGCATTGTTCGTCAGGTTATCAACTGACTGTGCATCCTTATTGGTGCCGAGGGTAATGGTGACAAGAGCCTGGGTTTCACCTCTGGTAAAAAGCGCTGAACCGTGCGCTCTCGGGATAATTCCCAGTTCTATGCTGATAGGTCGTACCTGGTCAAGGGCTCTGCCGTCAAGGCGTTTTGCATCATCAAGAATCATATGACGCATAACTTTCTTTTCGACCGCATGAATCTGTTCTTCAATGATATGAGCGTTCAGAAAGAGTGCTTTTAAGGAATCCGCAGCAATATCCTCACTGCTGATAATTGCCTTGAAGTGCTCAATAATTGTCTCAATCGACTCTTTGTAGATAGCGGCTGTTTGTTCGGCACGATCTTCTTTCTTGAGCGGGGTATAGGCCAGCTCTTTGAGACGGGATTCACAGCATCCTCGAATGAATTCGGTCAGCTCTGCAGGAATTACTGTCGGAGCAAAAGGACGGCTGGGTTTTCCAACCTCTTTGGCTATCTCGTTCTGGAGTGCAGAAAGTTTGCGGATAGCATCGTGTCCGAACTTGATGGCTTCAAGCATCTCAGCTTCTGAAATCTCTTTCATTTCTCCCTCAAGCATACAGATGGTATCTGTTGTGCCGCCGATACAGATATCAATGTCACTCTCCAGAAGTTCGTTGACATCAGGATTAATGACAAACAGTCCGTTGATTCTGCCGACCCGGACTTCTGACATCGGGTTGTGGAAAGGAATATCGGAAACCATGATTGCTGTCGATGCAGCCAGCCCGCCAAGCACATCGGCATCATTGATCTGGTCAGAAGAGATAACGGTTATAATGATCTGGGTTTCATAGAGGTAGCCGTCAGGGAACAGGGGTCTGAGTGCTCGGTCGATTAATCTTGCTGAAAGAATCTCTTTTTCAGAAGGGCGACTTTCACGTTTGAAAAATCCGCCGGGAAATTTGCCTGCAGCTGAATATTTTTCACGGTATTCAACCTGAAGAGGAAAGTAATCCTGATTAGGCGGAGGTGTTTTTTTGCTTGACACAACAGTCGCAAGTACCATCGTGTCGCCCAGACGGACTACCACAGCACCATCGGCCTGTTTTGCCATTTTGCCGGTTTCGATAGAAATAATCTTCCCCTGGCCGAGATCAATTTTCTTGTTAATAATCATGGATATCTTTAATAGTGTGGTAAAAATGTTGTCCGGTTTTTATAAACATAAGCTATCCTTTCCCGGCCGCGCTCAGTGCTGACTTCACTGTTTTGCTGCTATGCTGAAACAATGAATGTGATTTGAAATATAATACAAAAAAGTCTCTTACGGTAAACATGATCTCTTCCAGGTTTTCAAGTACGTATCTTCCCGTTATCGATCAGTCGGACTGATCCTGAGTACATGGCGAGAAGCAGTCGGTACTCCATGCCTTTTTCAGCGGTTTCGACAGGCTCAAACGTTGTTTCATCAACAAACGCGACGTAATCGGAGCGGCATCCCGGTGTTGAGTTGATCATCAGTTCTATCTCATTGGCAATGATCTGAAGGTTATATTCCTGTTCAGCAGTCCTCTTTTCTGCATGGCAGATTCCCCTGAAAAGAACTGTTCCTGCATCGCGTTCCTGAATCGAGAGGTAGATGTTTCTCGAGCTTACCGCCAGTCCGTTGGTTTCCCTTACGATCGGTGCTGCAATAATTTTTATATCCATATTCAGATCTTCGACAAACCGGCGTATGACAGCGAGTTGCTGAGCATCCTTTTCACCGAAGACGGCTATATGAGGTTTAGTGATATTGAACAGTTTTGTAACAATGGTCGCAACTCCTTTGAAATGGCCGGGTCTCAGTTTTCCTTCGAACCCGTTCGCGACAGTGCTGCATTCCACTGTTGTCTGATAGTTTTCAGGATAAATGCTTTCGACTTCAGGAGCGAAAAGAAAATCGACTCCTGCCGCTTTTGCAAGGGCAGCATCCTTCTCGAACGGTCGGGGATATTGATGGAGATCTTCATTTACTCCGAACTGACTCGGGTTTACGAAAATCGTGAGAATAACGATGCCTGCGGTTTTCTGCGCAAGTTTCACAAGGCTGAGATGTCCTTCGTGCAGTGCGCCCATAGTCATGACGACTCCAATACACTGCCGGTTGAGTCGCATTTTTTCGGCAATGGTTTGCATTTGTCCGGGGTCAGTGATGATCTGCATAGTCACTCTTCTGATTTGATTATTTTTTTCCCGGTATGATGGACCACAACAACAAACTCTCCTCTGGTTTTTCCATCGGCAAGTCGATTGCGGATCTCTTCAATAGTTCCGGTAATGTACTCTTCATGTATTTTTGTCATCTCCCGTCCAATGAAAATCTGTGCATCCGGCAGGAGATTGTCGAGTTCGTCAAGAAGCTTCATGATTCTGAATGGTGACTCATAGACAACAAAAGCGGATTGCAGTGAAGCGAGATATTCAAGTCGGGTTTTACGCCCTTTTTTATGGGGAAGAAAGCCTGCGAAAAAAAAATTGTTCACAGGAAGCGGGCATGCCGAAAGTGCTGTGGTAAGAGCGCATGGTCCGGGAATTGGTATCACCTGCAGGTTATGTTCATGCAGGGAATGCAGCAGAGCGTATCCGGGATCGCTGATAACGGGGGTTCCTGCATCAGTAATGAGTGAGACATCAATACCTTCCTCAAGCAACGCGATAATCTGTCCTATCGCTCTTGGTTCATTGTAGTTGTGGTAACTGATGAGTTTTTTTCCTGTAATATCAAGATGTTTGAGCAGAATTGATGCACGGCGCGTATCTTCACAGGCAATTGCTCCGGATTGGCCGAGAACTTTTATGGCCCGCAGGGTAATGTCTTCGAGATTACCCAGTGGCGTGGCAACAACGTAAAGTGTTCCGTTATGTGAATGTGGGGTTTCCAAAGGTAAAAGACAGACTTGAACGAAGGGTTTGTTATGGTAAATTCACAATGCTATTTAGTATAATAATAAAATTACGATAAACAGCGTTCAGTCAAAGATGAAGGATCAAAGGCAATTACTGTCGGTCAGGGACTTACGGGTACATTTTTCTGAACGAAAGAACGGTGGCTTTGGAAAACCCGTTTCGATACACGTGGTCAACGGGGTTTCATTTGATGTTTTTCAGGGAGAGACGCTCGGTCTGGTTGGTGAGTCAGGCTGTGGAAAAACTACTCTTGGAAGGGCATTGATCCGTCTCGGTCGTTCTGTCGTAACTGGAAAGATTGAGTTCGAAGGGCAGGATATTACCGGTATCGGCAATCGTGAATTCCGCTCTCTTCGCAAACAGATGCAGATGATCTTTCAGGATCCATTCGGATCGTTGAATCCTCGGTTGACCGTCGGACAGATGCTTGAAGAAGTTTTGCTGGTCCATGATATTGCCCGGGGTGAGGGTGCCCGCAAACGGATTGGAGAACTGCTCGATGTTGTCGGTTTGAATCGTGAGTATTATAACCGTTACCCGCATGAGTTTTCCGGAGGGCAGCGGCAGCGGATCGGTATTGCAAGAGCTCTGGCTGTCAACCCGAAATTCATTATCTGTGATGAGCCTGTTTCTGCCCTGGATGTTTCGATTCAGTCGCAGATCATTAATCTGCTCAAAGACCTTCAGCGGGATCTGGGATTGACCTATCTTTTCATCGCCCATGATCTTTCAGTTGTTGAATATATTTCTGACCGGGTTGCGGTCATGTATCTTGGCGTGATTGTTGAAATTGCAGATTCCACTGAGCTCTATACCAATCCGAAGCATCCTTATACCAAAGCACTGCTGTCAGCAATTCCCAATCCCGAACCTGGCGCAAAGAAAGAACGGGTTCTTTTGCATGGAGATTTGCCTGGGCCTTTGCAGATTCCTGCCGGATGCTTTTTTCATCCGAGATGCCCCGTTGCAATGGCGGAGTGCAGGCAAACGCGACCGGACCTTAAAGAACTCGATAATACTAATGGACATCAGGTAAGCTGTCTTCTTTATGAATAATACGATCGATCCAAAAAAAAAGCGGGGATGTTTCTTTAAAAGCTGTCTTGCTCTCATCCTCATTGCCGTATTGGTTTGTGGCTCAATATTCTGGGCTCTTCGCTCTTCACATACCGTTCCGGACCGCTTTGTGCTCTGTATCCCGCTTGGCGGAACAATCAGTGAGATTCGTCATGAAAGCTCATCGCTTCCGTTTGTCTCTTCCCGTGAGTCACTCTCTCTGCAGGACCTGTTGTTTATTCTTGATCATGCAGCAAAAGATGAGCGTGTCAAGGAGGTGCTTCTTGAAATCGGAGGCCTGCAGGCAACTCCGGCCAAAATAGCGGAAATCCGACAGGCTGTCGAGCATGTGCGCCAAGGTGGAAAAAAAGTCACCGCTTTTCTTCACTCTGCCGAGGATAACGATTACCTCCTTGCTTCGGCATGTGACTCCATTATTATTGAACGCGGCGGATTTCTTTTGCTTGATGGATTAAAGGCGGAAACGCTCTTTTATACCTCTCCGCTTTCCAGAATAGGTGTTTCGTTTCAGGCTGCTCAATGGAAAAAGTACAAAAGTGGTATCGAGCCTTTTCTTCTGACTGAGTCAAGCAAGGAATCCCTTGAAGAGATTAATGCGATGCTTGATGAGGTGTTTGATCATTATCTTGGTTATGTGTCAAAGCGGCGCGGCATCAGTCGGGATGCTTTACTTGCGCTCATGAATAATGAGCCATTGATGTCGGCCGAGAGAGCCAAAACGCTAAAACTCGTTGATGCAGTAGCCTCATCCTGGGAATTGCAGCGAACCTTGACCAGAAAAATCACAGGAAATGAGCTGACAGGCGATAATGATGCTTATGTAAGGGCCGCTCAATACCGTTCTGCAGTTGATTGGCCTCTCAAGGCGGACAGTGATGAAAGCATCGCGGTGGTTACACTTTCAGGCATGATTGTTCATTCTGCAGGGGGGGGCGCTGCGGAAATGAGTGAAAGCATTGACGTTGAGACGTTGAGAAACTCCCTTGACGCGGTATTGGAGAACAAACAGGTCAAAGCTATCGTTCTGCGCATTGACAGTCCTGGCGGCGATGCACTTGCATCGGCCGATATGCTTCAGATGCTTGATTCTGCTGCAGTTAAAAAACCACTTGTGGTTTCCATGTCTGGAGTTGCAGCTTCCGGCGGCTATATGGCAGCTCTTGCTGGAAAAACCATCTATGCCGAGCCTCTGACCATTACCGGCTCTATAGGTGTCTACGCTCTGAAACCCAATATCAAAGGGCTTGCTGAAAAAATCGGACTGGGTCGTACTGTGGTGACTCGAGGCAGGTATGCCGATTCGAACACGCTCTTTAAACCGCTTGAAGGCGATGCATACAACAAATTTGTGGCGGCCTCAGGTGAGGTCTATTACGATTTTATTGGAAAAGTTGCAGCGTCGAGAAGCATGAAGGTTGCTCAGGTTGACTCTGTTGCAGGGGGGAGAGTCTGGACAGGCAGCCGAGCTCTGAAGGCTGGTCTTGTTGACAGAATGGGAGGACTGTTTGATGCCATTCATGCAGCACAGCTTCTTGCAAAAATTGATCCATCGCGGCACCCCAGGCTTCTGCTCTATCCCGGGCAGAAAGCCTGGTGGGAATATCTTCTGCAGGGAAATGATACAGGGCTGGCAGAGAGGATATCGGGGGCCATAAAACAACAGCTCTTGCATGAGCTCATTCCCGCCAGGCAGTTCAGTTCTATGGAGGCTTATTATGAAATGCTGACGTTGTCAGGTCAGCTTCATATGCTTGCTGTTTTGCCCTGCGATATCATTATCCGCTGAATCGCCATACCCGCCCGCCACAGCAATGCTGACTGTCGCGGGTGGGGGGCACCCTTCTTATATCCATTAAAACTTGTAGGTCAAAGAGCTTTGAATTCTTAAGGCATCGCTGTTCGGAGCATTGTTATAGTCAGTTTTCCACTCTGAAAGCTGCAATCCAAGGATGAAGTTCCGGGTTATTTTCTTTATAAAAGTAGCAAAAACAGTCTGGTTCAAAGTTCTGCCACCCACAGGTAGGTCGCTATCGTTCGGGTTGTCAACGCCGGCACCGACACTGAAACTGCTTGAAGGGGAGATGGTGTATCTCATTGCTGCCCATCCACCCATGGATCGAATATCGTTGAGGGTGACGGTATTGACGCCCTGACCAATTCCTCCCCAGTAGTCGTCAAGATTTGAGCCGTTAAAGAATTCGCCAGCAAAGGTGAGCTTTTCACTGAGGGGCATCAAGAGCTCCAGATTGTATGACCAGGAGTCAAGTGTTTTATGATTTCCTGCTTTATCGGTGTCCCATTCCTCCTGGCCGTAGTGGCCTGATACAGCAATTGTTGCCGGCTGGTTCTCCACCAGAAGCGGTTCAGAAAAAGCAATCCTTCCCTGGATTGTCGGCATGTTTGCATCTTTACCTGGATCGGTGTTCCATGTATCAGCCAGAGTGTTTGTTTCGCCGATTGTTCTTGAAGCGGCGGCCACCAGTTCAATACGGCTTTTTTCGCCGGTTGAAAATCCTTTTGTAAAACGAAGCTGCGGATGACGACCGCCGATATTGCCTGCAGCCCACATAATGGCAGGATCGTCGACAAACGGTATCAGCGATGAGATGACATCCCAGGTTTGACCTGCGAGAATGCTGAAATCGGAAGCCGGCCAGTAAGCTTTTAGATATGCATGACGCATTCTTGGGTTCATGTTATTTTCCGTGCCGCCACCGAGAAAATCAATCTCAATATTGCCGGAAAGCTTCATGGTATCAGTATCCGGGCCGCTGAGGTTCAGGCCAAGCCTTGTGGCGGCAGCGGTAAGGTCCCATTCGTTATCATGGTTATTCAGGCCTTCGGGACGAACCCACAAGGCAATGTTTCCAGGATTTATTTTTCCTGTATCGTATGATGTGTCAAGGCGTGCAAAACCGTAAATATCTACTTTTACACCTGAATCGGGTGATACAGTTACAGTATTGAGGGGTTCAGTTTTTTTTGGAGAAGGTGGCTGTACTGGAATCGCGATAGGTGTTGAGGTCGAAGAATTTGTTTTTACCAGAGCCTTCAGTTCGACAAGTTCCTTTTCAAGACGGCTGATGCGTGCATCAACGGTTTCTGCTGTCTGGTCTGCATAAGCGGGTGCGGCAGCCAGCAGTGTGCCGGTAAGCAGCAGGATAGAGCTGAATTTTCCCCTTGCGTTCATGAACGTACTCCCTGTGATTGGTTGAAATTTTATAGCAAAGCTGCTAATATAGGCTGTCAGGGAGCAATTTCATTATTGTTTTTGTGCAAGATACGGTATGACTGGAAAATCAAAAGCTCCAGAAATCCCTGTCGAGGTTACGGTATTGAATGCCTTGGATAAGATGTTTCATTGCGATGTGTTCGGAGCTGTCAAGGTCGGCGATGGTGCGGCTTACTTTAAGGATGCGGTCGTGTGCCCTTGCAGAAAGGTTCATCTTGTTCATGGCATCCATGAGCTTTTGCGAACTCTGCTTGTCAAGTTTACAGAATGTCTTGATCAGTTTGGTGTTCATCTGGGCATTGGTATAGATTATCGGTGATCCTGAAGCTGCAAATCTTTCCTGCTGGACTTTTCTTGCTGTAATGACTCTCAGGCGGATTGTTCTGGAGTTTTCAGCTGCCGTGGAGGAAAACAGGTCTGTATTTTCAACTTTTGGTACATCAATATGGATATCAATGCGGTCAAGCAGCGGTCCGGAAATTTTTGCCAGATAACGCTGGATTTGCTGGGGCGGGGCCGTCAGGTTGCCGTCAGGATCTTTCAGTGCACCTGCCGGGCTTGGGTTCATGGCTGCAATAAGCATGAAACCGGCTGGATACCTTGTGGTAACTGAGATTCTTGAAACGGTGACTTCACGTTCCTCAAGGGGCTGACGAAGCACTTCAAGGGCATTTCGCGTAAATTCCGGTAGTTCATCAAGAAACAGGATCCCATTATGGGCAAGACTTACCTCTCCGGGTTTTGCCGTTGAACCGCCGCCGATCAGAGCGACATTGCTTGTCGTATGGTGGGGGTTGCGAAATGGTCGGATAACCATCAGAGGCCTCTCTTTTTCAAGCAGGTTTGCAACCGAATAGATTTTCGTCGTTTCAAGTGACTCTTCAAAAGAAAGAGGAGGGAGAATGCCCGGCAGCCCTTTAGCCAGCATGGTTTTTCCGCTGCCGGGTGGGCCGATCATAATCACATTATGTCCACCGGCCGCTGCAATTTCAAGTGCTTTTTTTGCCGCACCTTGTCCCTTTATATCGGAAAAATCAACAGGATACTCCTCTTCCGCAGTAAACAGCTCCGAGATATTGACGACTACCGGAGTGTGTGGTGTGTTTCCCATTATTAAAGCTACGGTCTCGTTCAGTGTCTCGACACCGTATACTGCAATGCTCGAATGTGATGCAGATACAGCTACGGCTGCTTCCTGTGCGTTTGAGAGTGGAACGATCAGGCGTTTTATGTGTTCTTTTCCAGCCATAATAGCGACAGGAAGCGCACCGTTTATTCTTCTTACCGTGCCGTCAAGGGCAAGTTCTCCCATGATCAGTAAATCTTCCAATTCGAGAGTTATAAACTGGAGTGAGGCGAGAAGGCCAATGGCAATAGGAAGATCAAATGCAGTTCCTTCCTTTTTTATATCCGCAGGAGCCAGGTTGACGGTAACTTTTTTTGGCGGAATAGTAAATCCTGAATTGCGGATTGCTGTAAGAATTCTTTCCCTGCTCTCTCTGATGGCATTGTCAGGCAGCCCGACAACTGTAAAAGAAGGGATACCTCCCGCTACGTTAGTTTCAACGGTAACCTTAATGGCATCAATACCGATGAGGGCAGCCGATTTGAGCGTGGACAGCATGGGGGAGTAGTTGAATAATTTCGGTATTACTATATGATTGATAATACAAAAATTACGTCAATATTCCGTTTATTGTTAATTTATTTGAGAATAACTTCTGAGGCTTACCTGTGAAATGTTGTCGCATTACAATAAGGGAGGGATGAATCACCAATGGGTGAGTTAAATCGTATAGGTGGTATTGAGCCAACGGTCAAATACCGGATGATTTACGGGCAAAAAAAAGAGGCTTCGTTAAAAGCCTCAATAGAATCGAAATCCGGGTATTCGAAATTAAAAAAAAGTATTTATTCCGTCACTCTATATTGTTCAATACTTTCGCCGTTTTTTTCAACATCCTTCACCCAACCCGGCTTTGGGCCTCTGCCAACCCAATATTCATTTTCACTTTTCTTGTACTTTATAACAGATGGGCTTTTGACTGAAGCGGATTTAGCTGATTTTCCCTTTCGCTGAAGCTCTTCTACAGTAATATTGTAGTTATCGATTTTGTCCTTAATCTCTTTAATTATAGCAAGTCGTTCGTTCTTTACAATATCATCGGCTTCCTTTTGAAGTTCAGCTATTTTCGATTTCAGCTCGGAAAGTTTTGTTGATGACATAATTTATTGAGTTTTAATTGTTTAAATAAATCCTCTTTTTATGTTGGGAATTAATTGCAAAGGTAATAAAAAAATAAATAACTGTAAATAATTTTTTTTAAAGTGAAAGATGCCGGGGTTCAATTATTCTGAATTATTCTGGATTCAGTTTTTGTCAGAGCAAGGATTATTTCTCAATCTATTCTGCATATTTCACCATTGCTGAAATCAAGAGTTAAAATAAGCAGATTCTGATTCGTAAAAAAATATTTGTCTGTTTGATTCATTTTCAGGGAGGCTGTTAAGTCAGGTTATTTCTGAGACGCAATAGCGAGGAGAGCATCAATGTCTTCTCATCAGGATTGGTGGTCGTAAGATATTGAATACTTGATACTCAACGTTTTTTAATCAAAGACAATGATTGCGACGTCTTTCTTTTGTAATACCTGAATATTAATAATAATCCATAGTGCTTCAGGGCAATCAAGTTGCAGATAAAAAAGCCCTCCTTTAAAAAAGGGCTTTTTTGAATAAAAATAACTCCTGCTCTTTTTATTGGCTGCAGGGTATAAAATTCCAGATAGACCAACCTCTATCCTGTGGTTCGCAATCCCCCTGATATGGCGTTGACGGTCAGGAATAGCTCAAGCAGCAGAGTATCAGACTCTTCCTGTTTTCCTGAAGACTGCAGTTCTCTCCATTGTTTCAGCAGCTTGATTTGTTGGTGGTGAAGCATGTCAAGCCCTTCTTTACGGAGGGCGATAAATTTGTTGACATTAAGCCTTTGTGTCTCAAGAGGTTCGGCGAAAAGTATTTCGATATATTTTTTGGTTCGATGGTATTCTGCTTCGATCATCCCGATAATACGCTCTCTGATTTCCCTGTCACCTACCAGTAATGCGTATTGGTGCATGATGTTCAGATCGGCAGATGCCAGGCTGGTGTCGGCATTGCTGATAATGTAGCGAAGAGGCGGCCAGACGTGGCTGCGGTTGCGGATTTCCTCAAATGTTTCAGGTGCACTTTTCTGCAGATACTCAAGAGCCGAGCCGACTCCATACCAGCCCGACAGGGAAAAACGAGCCTGATTCCAGCTGAAAACCCAGGGTATGGCACGGAGATCTTCAAGGCTTGTTTTTCCGCTTCTTCGAGAAGGTCGTGACCCTATTCTTGTCGATTCAATAATATCAATAGGCGTGGCTTCGCGGAAAAAAGTGAGAAATCCATCGGCGCCAATCAGTCTTCGGTATGCCTGATTGCTTTTTTCGCAGAGTATATCCATAACCGGTTCAAGGGGGTGTGATCTTTTTTCGCCCAGTCGTTGTCTGATAAGGACTTCCGCAGCTCCTGCCATGAAAAGCTCAAGGTTATAGACTGCACTGATTCGGTTGGCATACTTTTGTGCTATGGTTTCCCCTTGTTCGGTAAAGCACATGCCGGCATTAAACGAGCCCCATGGTTGCGCCCTGATAAAGCGGTGAGTCGGGCCTGCTCCGCGACTGATACTTCCGCCTCTTCCATGAAAAAACAGGACATCAGTGTCGCACAATCCGCCGGCCTCAATCAGTGCTTCCTGAGCGCGAAAAAGTGTCCATGTACTTGAAAAAATGCCTCCGTCCTTGTTGCTGTCGCTGTAACCAATCATGACCTCCTGGAGTTTTCTTTTTTTTCCAGCGTTTATTTTTCGATAATTCAGACTTCGTTGTGTAACCGGGTGGCGAAGAAATTCCTGCAGTATCGCGGGGCTTTTTTTTAGATCTTCAATGGTTTCAAAAAGTGGAACTACGGGGAGCAGGCAGGCATCGCCCTCTTCGGTCGGAGTCATCAGTCCGACCTCCCTGGCAAAAATATAGATGATAAGAAGGTCAGAGACGTTTCTAGTCATGCTGACAATAAGTGAGCCAAGGGCCGCCGTGCCGTATTGTTTTGTATGGTTCACTAAAACCCGGAAGCATGCAAGCACGGTTTCTGCTTCATCTCCCGCCGTCATGTCGGGATGGGTAAACGGGCGGGGCGAAAGCAGTTCCTGATCGAGGAAAGCTCTTCTTGCCGGTTCATCCCATTCCAGAAAATCGGTGCCATTCATACCGGCAGCAGTCATAAGTTGGGAAAGGGCAAGCTCATGAACGCGGCTGTTTTGTCGGATATCAAGGGTGCCTAAATGAAATCCGAACGTCTGTACGATTCTGTAGACAGGAGTAACTTCCATTTCGGCAATATGCTGGGCGCCCACGGCAAGCAGTGACTCCCGTAAAAGCGAGAGATCTTTAAGAAGTTCTTTCGAATCGATGTAAAGGCTTGGCTCAGATAGCACAGAAAAGCTCTCTGATATATCGGTTTCAAAAGGAAGAGATGCAATCATAAGGTTTAGAAACTGGCGCCATGGTTCATGCCTGTTTCTGTTGAGTGCCTCATATCCGGCTTCTCCGAGCTTTTTACTGAGCGTGTCGATGCGGGTGATCAGCAAACCCCCGGGAGTCTGGAGCCTTTCGGAAAGGCTTAGTTTTGAGGCCAGTTCTTTGAGATGGCGCAGCACAAGGGTGAGCGCATTTTGACGCATTTCGGCAAGAGTCTCTTCCGTTATGCTTGCGGTTACAAGTGGATGGCCGTCACGATCACCGCCGACCCAGCTGCCGAAGGTGATTCGCGGCAGATTATTGGGGTCGGAAAGCATTGCAGGATCAAATCCTGTTGCATGCCATGCCTGCATAAGGCGTTTGTCAAGCATGGGCAGAACTTCAGAGAAAATATTATAGAGATAGTAAATGACATTTCTGCGCTCGGAAGACACCTGCGGTTTTTCGAAAAGGATTTCTCCGGTTCTCCAGAGTCTTTCCATGACAACCTTAATCTCATTGCGGATCTCGAGCTGTTCAAGGGGAGTCCACATCTGGTTTTCCCTTTTTACAAGAAGCAGGTAGAGCTGCCGGTGTTGCTCGAGTACAGTTTTCCGTTTTGCCTCGGTCGGATGTGCAGTCAGCACAGCTTCGATAGAAACCTCCGGTAAAAGGGAAGCGATTGTTGTTTCAGGGATTCCAAGTTTTTGGAAACGTGACAGCGTTTTACCCCAGAGTCCTGTGAGATGGGACAAGCCATGTTCAGCTTCGAGCGCACGTCGATTTTGCGCTGCGGAGTTTTCTTCCGCCATATTGAGAAGTTGAAAAAAAATCGAAAATCCCTGCAGGGCGCGCTCGGAATTAGGGTAGTTTTCAAGAGGCATTCCAGCATTCTGCCAGGGAAGGTGGTCAGCAAGTTCATTATCTCCCAGGTCACGGAGTACCTCCTGAAAGCATTGGAGAAGAAAAAGAAAATCGCGTTCTGCTTTTTCGAAATCTATAATACTGCTGGTTGTCGTTATCATGAGATGACAAAATTATGGGGTTAATGTGTTGCTTTCTGCAGTATTCGAAAAAATTAAATGAGTTACAAATTATGTTGTCTTTCCTTGATGGCATTGGTCCATATGAGGGGTATTCTCCTCAAGTTTCAGAAGATAGTGATTTGTAAGCGCAAGGATTTTTAAGGTTTCTGTTTGCCACCTTTACTAATTATGCTTATCTTACACAATAATATTTTGGGTAAGCCACTAACACCTAATTCATTACCTGTCATGGACAACAAATCAAATGGTAAGCTTATTGCAGTAGCAATAGGCGGGGCTGTCTTAATGGGGTCTCTGTTTTTCGGGTTGTCATTTTTAACCGGGTACAAGGTGCCGGCAGAAAACATTTCAGTAATATTAACACCTCTGCGCTCCTTTGCGGGATGGATATCGTTAATCTTAGGTGCCTCTCTCATTATTATGGGTCTGGGCAAAATGTCATCAAGAATCAGTGATAAGTGGTTTTTAAGTTTTCCGCTCAGTATTATTGCCATTATTGCAGTCATGTTTGCACTGCTATGGTTGAGACCTTCCGGAATTTTATTGTCAACCACGGGTCGCACTACCACTATGGATGGTAAATACATTCGTTCCGTCAAAGAGTTGACTGCTTTTCTGGAAAAACCTGCAGCAAACATAAAAGGTCATCCAGTACCTGCCGGTTTTGATTTTGCAGCCGCAAAAACCCTTACCGATGGACGTTGCAACAAATGTCACACACTTGCATCTGTTCAGGACGCTTTCAGAACCAAGTATAAGAAAACAGGGAAAGTCGATGTCGTTGTAAATCGCATGCAGACTAATGCCGGTTCAGGTATCACTCCGGATGAAGCAAAAACAATCGTCCTCTACCTGGAGAACAAGTTCTGATATCTGCTCATTTCTCTGGTATTCCGGAGTCCATAAAAAAAGCCTCTGAGCGATCCTCTGAGGCTTTTTTTTATCTCTTTTTTAACGGGAACCGGAATAGTTTACCGAGACGGTTTCGGTTATTCCGCCTCTTGCTTTCCATTCTGTTATTACGCTGAGTGACCTTGGCTGAAGAGCTTCGATAAGGTCATCAAGGATTTTGTTGGTTATATTTTCATAAAAAATACCGGCATTGCGGAACTCAAGAAAATAATATTTCAGCGATTTCAGCTCTATACAGGTTTTATCAGGCACATAACGGATGGTAATGGTTCCAAAATCAGGAAGCCCGGTTTTAGGGCAGACAGAGGTAAACTCGGGGTTGACAATCTCGATAGTGTAGTCCCTGTCGGGATAGGTGTTGTCGAAGAGTTCAAGGATTTCTTTTTTCATCGCATGATGGAGATTGATTGAAATAAGTTTTAACGGTTTATGGAAGTAATGGTGTTCATTTTGATGCAAAATAGAAATCCACGGCGATTTATCGGTAAATTTCGATGTTATTTTGTTCGTCAAAAGCTTAAATAGCACTCTGTTCTTGCAATGTAAGTCTTTGTTTCAGGAAGTAAACGGTAGGTATTTATGCATGAATCCTTTGAAGGAGATGGCTCGGAATTGCGGCGTCTTTATAACTCTTTGGCCGCGGAGTATGATCTCACTGAAACGCTCTATACCTTCGGAGGACACTCATTCAGTTTTCTAAGTGTTCTTGACAGCTATGCCCTTCTCGACAGAATATCTCCGGAGGAGTTCCTCAAGGATGAGCAGATGCCATATTGGGCGGAAATATGGCCCTCTGCTGTAACCCTTTCATCATTTATAGCTGATGAGCTTCCACTTAAGGGTCTTCGTGTCATTGAGATAGGCTCCGGTGTAGGCATGGCTTCTACTGTTGCCGCCTGGAAGGGGGCCAGTGTTCTGGCTACAGACTATTCCATTGAAGCTCTTCGATTTGTGCAGTACAATGCTTTAAAAAACAGGGTTACGTTTGAACACGACCGGCTTGACTGGCGTCTGGTCAAGTGCAGTGAACAATTTGATATGCTGTTTGCAGCAGATGTGCTTTATGAAAGGGTTAACCTGCTTCCTATTGTGACTGCGATTGATAAACTTCTGAAACCTGAGGGAGTTGCATACCTTGCAGATCCTCGAAGGAGACTTGCCGAGCAATTTCTTGAACTGGCAGCGGAAAATAATTTTTCTATAACTCCTTTTCCGAGGAAGTATACTGGTGGTTCGAAAGATGTGGCGGTGAATATCTACAAAATGACAAGGCAAAAGAAGTGACAATGAAGAGCAAGGAGCAGGAACTTTCTGTTAGTTGGCGCTATGGAGCCGGCTCTGGTGCGCTTATTTGGCAGCTTATGTTTACTGAAACCGGTGATCTTATCGGTCAGAAGCGTTTTGCATCCAACCGGAAAACGCTGTTTTTCTGTATTGATCTGTTGACAGGGAAGGTTATTCGCGACGATTATCTCCTGATGGATCATGTTCATCCTGTTCCTGCCGGTTCGGGGTGGTTCGTAGGGCTTGAAACAACCCTCAGAAATCTGGTCTATTGCTATGCCTACCAGCCCCAAAGCCCCGAACATAAGGGGATCTGGGCTGTTGATTTCAGAGCAGACCGTATTGTCTGGTCACGGTCTGATGTCGTTTTTGCTGCGAACCTTGATCATGAGTTTCTTGTATATCAGCTATCGGCATTTGGAGGCTTTCCGGAACGGCATTTTCAGCTCATCGATCCCTTTACCGGTGACGTCATCCGTTCCCTCGGTCTCGATAGTCCTGCGATTAATGAGATAAGGCAGGAGGTTGTGCAGGAGGAAGAGCGTCAGCAGGTTACTCTTCCTGATTTTGTGACCGGAGAAATGACCCGAGAACGTCTTGCCTTGCTCCGCGTCGGTATAGCAGATACGACCCGCTGTGAATGTATTGTTAAAGGGCCGTTTACAGTAGCCGCTATACATGAACCGGTTGATTTGACTGGTCTCTGGCGCTCTTTTCTTAACGTTTGGCGTCTGGATATCCTTGTCTTTGCAGACTGTATGGAAGAGGGTGTCGAAAAGCCATCGCTTAACAATTTTCTGATCCGGAGCGAAAATTTGTATTACCTTAAGAATAAAGAGGAATTGGTCTGTGTTGCGCTCTCATGAAAAATTCATCATCATCTTCCTTACCTGATATTTTGAAGGAAGGCTCAATTCCTGTCAGTGACTTTCTGGGTAAACTCAGGAGCCGTAAAAATCTTTCACCGAATACCGTCATTGCATACAGAACAGATCTTGTTCAATTTTTTTCCTTTCTTGCCAGGCATTTTGAACTTGACGATTTACACGGGTTTGATCCAGAGAAGGTGACAGCAGTAGATGTACGTTTTTTTATGGCTTCATTGATCGAACGGGGCGTTAAGCAGCGATCAATTGCCAGAAAAATTGTAGCAGTCAAAAGCTTTTACCGATATCTCCAGGAAACCGGTCATATAAAGAGTTCTGTTATATCCTGTATCATTACGCCAAAGTACCCGCGTCATGTTCCAGACTTTTTAACTGAACAGCAGACTGAAAAGCTTTTTAATCAGGTGTTGCCCGAAAGTGTCAAAGATTGCAGTAACTCCGAAAAAAATGCGCTCTGCCATTCGTTTGTCTTTGAACGGGATCGGAGCATCCTTGAACTTCTTTATGGCAGCGGTCTTCGTATTTCTGAACTGATTGGACTGACCGTGGAATGTCTTGATCTTGAACGTGGTTATGTGAAGTTGACCGGAAAAGGCAATAAGCAAAGAATTGTTCCTGTCGGTCAAGCGAGCATCCAGGCGCTTAAAAAATATTTTGAAGTGCGGAGAAACTTCTTTAGAATAAATACAAAGGCGGAAGCGGGGACCTTTCAGTATGTTTTTCTAACCAAGAGGGGCAGACAGCTCTATCCCGTGTTTATCCAGAGGTTGACCAGGAAATACCTCGATTCGGTCACTGAACAAAAACAGAAAAATCCACATATACTGCGCCACAGTTTTGCCACACATCTCTTGAACAGTGGAGCAGATCTTAACAGTGTCAGTGAAATGCTTGGACACAGCAATCTTTCAACTACCGAAATATATACTCACGTAACTGTTGAGCGCTTAAAGGAGGTTTACCGTAAAGCGCATCCAAAAGCATAGGTATTTTGTGGGCGCCGTATATTTTTATCATGCGGGGTCTTGTTCCTTCATTACGTTCACCATTATTTCAACGGAGGTTATTATGACTAAAGCTGTCGTTAGTGATGCTGTAAATGTTAAGGTTACCTTGCGCCACTCCAATAATCATAACGACATAGAAGAGTACGCTCGTAATGCAGTGCTCTCCCTTGTAAAAATTTATCCGGGTATTATCAGTTGTCATATCATTCTGGATCATCAGAAAAATGACTTCGAAAAAAACAAACTTGCCGAGATAACGGTGCATGTGCCGCAGAGTGTTCTTGTTGCAAAGGAAGCCGGTGCGGTCTATGAACAGACTATTGACAACTGTATTGATTCCCTGAGCAGGCAGCTCAAGAAGTACAAGGAAAAATTACTATAACAGCTTGCTGTGTAAGAGTCTGCAGGGCGTAGGGCATACGCCCTGCAGTTTTTTTGGAAGTTTTTTTTACACTTCGAAAACAGACACCATGAACTTTGATCAAAAAGGATTAAAAAAGCGATCTATAACGGTCGCCTATTTTTTTAATACTATCGGCACAAAGCACGATATCAGATTGAGGCGTCTGAATAATGTTGACGAACAGAAACGGAGGATTTTTGAGCGTGATCTTCATCGCCCGGGGCTTGCTCTTGCCGGGTTTACCAATCTTTTTACCTACAAACGGGTTCAGATTCTCGGAAATACGGAAACCAGATTCTTAAATCACCTTGATGAACACGAAAGAAACAGGGTGTTTGAAAATCTTGTACGATTCAAAATCCCGTGCATTATTCTTACCAGTAATAACAAACTTCCGCAAACCCTGCTTGACATGGCTACGAAGGCGGGTATACCGGTCTATACCACACGTGTATCTTCAACCAAAACCATCTATTTCGTCACTGGTTTTCTTGATGACCAGTTTTCCTTTTATCAGCAGTATCATGGTTCAATGGTCGATGTTTATGGCGTTGGTGTACTGCTTGTCGGTAAAAGCGGTCTCGGAAAATCCGAAATTGCCCTTGATCTCATTGAAAGGGGACATGGTCTCGTAGCCGATGATGTCGTTGTTATTCAACGGAAAGGGGAGTCACTGATGCTCAATGCCAAAAGGAATAATATCATCGACCATTTTATGGAAATTCGTGGTCTTGGTGTCGTTGACGTCAGGGCAAACTTTGGTATTCGGGCAATTCGTGATATCAAGGAGGTTCAGGTTGTTGTAGAGCTTCTTGAATGGGATAAAGAGATGGTCTATGAGCGGCTGGGCCTGGATACTAAATTCATAAAGATTCTCGGTGTTGACGTTCCACTGGTACAATTACCTATATTTCCGGGTAAAAATATTACCGTTATTATTGAGGTGGTTGCCCTTAACTTCCTTTTGAAGCGTTATTCGAATTATGTGGCAGCAGAGGCTCTGACAGAAAGGATTAAAAATGTGATTAACAGTGAAAAAACAGACGAGGACGATATTCATGATTGAAACATCTGCCGGCAGGGTTTCAGCAGCATTCAGACGTAGAGGCGCCCTGTTAGTTGTATTGGTTATGCTTTCACTCCTGCTCTCTTCCTGCAGTCGTCACAATGGGAGCAACGGAAAGGGCGGCAAGGGGAGTGCAGCCATGGATTCAACTCTTGTTATCGCCATGCTTGGTGACGCTGATTATCTCAATCCTGTTATCGGTGCAACCGTTACCTCAAGCAACATTTTTGGTCTTATCTACCCCTCTTTGCTGCAAAGTGAGTTTGATACAACGACCGGGCTGATGAACTATATGGCTCTTGAAAAAAAACTTCGTAAAGTAACGCCTGGTCAAGGCAAAAAAGCACCGAAAGGAGCCCTGGCCCGGAGCTGGCATCTGTCAGATGATCATAAATCACTAACCTATATTCTAAGAAATGATGCATTCTGGGATGATGGAAAGCGAATTGTATCAGAAGATATCAAGTTTTCCTATCAACTGTATGGTAATCCGGTAATTGCCAGCGCGCGCCAGCAGTATCTGTCAGAACTGATCGGTGCCGACAAGGGCAGGGTTGATTTCGATAAAGCCATTGAAACACCGAATGATACAACGCTTGTTTTTCATTTTTACAAACCCGTTCCCGAACATCTTGCCCTTTTTCATACCTCACTGACGCCTCTTCCTGCTCACCGCTGGAAAAATGTTAAACCAGAGGATTTTCGGCACTCACCGCTCAATCTTCAGCCCCTGGGTGCAGGCCCGTATAAACTGAAAAACTGGCAGCAGCAGTCGGAAATTGTTCTGGTATCGAACAGGAAATCGAATCTTCCGAAACCCGGTAACATTCCTGCGATCTCTTTCAAGGTAGTGCCTGATTACACTGTAAGGCTGACACAGCTTCAGACCGGAGCGGTCGATGTTGTGGAAAATATCAAACCGGAAGATTTTGCCGCTCTTTTAAAAGCAAATCAACAGCTGAAAATTAAAACGATCGGTCTCAGAGTTTATGATTATGTCGGCTGGTCAAATATCGACCAGGAGGAGTACAGAAAAAACGGCACCTTCAAACCTCATCCTTTGTTCGGTTCGCCGCGTGTCCGCCTTGCCCTTACCAGTGCTATTGACCGTCAGGCGATCATTGATGGCTACCTCAAACAGTATGGCGTGGTCTGCAGCAATGATATTTCTCCCTCTCTGAAATGGGCTTATAATAACCGGATTACTCCTCATGCATTTGATCCGGCAAAAGCGTCATCCATGCTCAAAGCTGAGGGCTGGCTTCCGGGTCCGGACGGTATTCTGCAAAAAAATGGCCGGAGGTTCAGCTTTGTTCTCTATACCAATGCAGGTAATGCGAGAAGAAACTATGCAAGTGTTATTATCCAGCAAAACCTTCGTGCAATTGGTATCGACTGCAAACTTGATGTTCAGGAGTCCAATGTCTTTTTTGAAAGTCTTCAGTCAAGAAAACTTGATGCGTGGATGGCAGGCTGGTCGATCGGGCTGGAAATTGATCCTCTTGATGTATGGGGTTCAGATCTCAAAAAAAGCCGCTTTAATTTTGCCGGGTACCGGAATCCGAGAATTGACGAACTTTGCGATCTGGCCAAGCAGAAAATGGATCCTGTGGGAGCAAGACCATACTGGCTTGAGTATCAGGAAATACTTCATCGAGATCAACCGATCACCTTTCTCTATTGGATCAAGGAAACTCAGGGATTCAGCAAGAGAATTCAGGGCGAGGAGCTCAATATATCAGGTACTTTTTACAATGTTGACGACTGGCGGCTGCGGCCTTCAGCCACTATTGCCCAATAGTTTGTTATGCTGATTTATATTTTTAAAAGACTTTTGATTGCCGTCCCCTTGATTTTTGGGGTATTGACTCTCACATTTTTCATTATCAGGCTTGCTCCTGGTGATCCTGCAGCTTTTTTTATTCAGCCGGGCATCAGTCCGAATGTAGCCGAGCAGATAAGGGCGCAGTATGGCCTTAACGATCCTTTGCCTGTCCAGTATTTCAAATGGCTTGCCAATGTTTTGCAGGGTGATTTCGGACGCAGTTTCAGTCGAGCCCAGCAGCCGGTTTTTGATGTTATTGCAGAAGCGCTGCCGATAACAGTGACAATTGCCGGACTGACGCTGATTGCCAATTTTGCGTTCGGTATTCTTATCGGCATTATTTCAGCAATTCGCCAGAACAGTTTTCTCGACAGATTCCTTACCGTGACCGCCCTGTTTTTTTATTCAATGCCGGAGTTCTGGTTTGCTCTGATGATGATTATTCTTTTTGCCCTGAAATTTCCCCTTTTTCCTGTTTCAGGACTGAACGAGATTGGCGCGGAAAGTTATGGCCCTTTTGGCTTTCTGCTCGACCGTTTTTGGCATCTCGTGCTGCCGGTTACCGTGCTCAGCATTAACGGTTCAGCTGGTATTGCCCGTTATGTAAGGGGCAGTATGCTTGAAGTGATACGGCAGGACTACATCCGCACCGCAAGGGCAAAGGGGTTGCCGGAACATGTTGTCATATTCAAGCACGCACTTCGAAATACCCTCTTGCCGGTGATTACCCTTATGGGAAGTTCCCTGCCTTTTATTTTCAGCGGCGCATTGTTCATTGAGGTTATTTTTGCTTTTCCCGGTATGGGAAGAGTGACGGTTGAAGCTATTTTTGCAAGGGATTACCCGCTGATTATTGCCAATACCTTTATTTCAGGTTCTCTCATAGTGCTTGGCAATCTTTTTGCCGATGTTCTCTATGCTGTTGCGGATCCGAGAATAAAGCTCTGAATATTATGACTGACAACCTGTAAAGTTTTCTGTTTGAGAATAGAACTGCTGAATACGCCGCCCGATGCCATTGAGAACAGAATCGAGGAACAGATTCGTCCTCTTTCCATGGCTGATTTTGCCGGTCAGCAACGGCTGACCGATAATCTTAAAGTCTTTATTTCGGCCGCTAAAATGCGGGGCGATGCCCTTGACCATGTTTTATTGTCTGGTCCACCCGGGCTTGGAAAAACGACACTTGCCTATATTATTGCCTCTGAAATGGGAAGCAGCATCAAGTCAACCTCGGGTCCTTTGCTCGACAAGGCTGGAAATCTTGCAGGACTTCTGACCGGTCTTCAAAAGGGTGATGTGCTTTTTATTGACGAAATTCATCGTATGCCGCCAGCTGTCGAAGAGTATCTCTATTCAGCCATGGAGGATTTTCGTATTGATATCATGCTCGACAGCGGACCCTCTGCACGCGCCGTACAGCTGCGTATCGAGCCCTTTACTCTTGTTGGGGCCACGACTCGTTCCGGACTTCTGACCTCACCTCTCAGGGCAAGGTTCGGTATCAACAGCCGTTTTGATTATTATGCCCCGGAACTTCTTGAAGGCATCATCATACGGGCGTCAGGTATTCTTGGCATCGGTATTGATGACGAAGCCGCATCGGAAATTGCCGGGCGTTCAAGAGGAACTCCCCGTATTGCCAACAGGCTTCTCCGTCGGGCCAGGGATTTTGCGCAGGTTGATCGGGTAGAGCTTATCAATCGTTCTATTGCCATGAAAACCCTCGACTGCCTTGAAATTGATGAGGAAGGACTGGATGATATGGATAAAAAAATCATGGAGACCATTGTCAACAAATTTAATGGCGGGCCTGTCGGGATTGCATCGCTTGCAGTGTCGGTCGGAGAAGAGCGGGATACCATTGAAGAGGTTTACGAGCCCTATCTTATCCAGGCCGGTTATCTGACGAGAACTACAAGGGGGCGTGTTGCAACACGCCAGGCATTTTTACGTTTTTCAACCGGCAGTGAACGTAATGAATACCCGTTGTTTGATGCGCAGCAAGACCTGTAAGCTGCCTGCATACCGCTTTGATCGGATGCGTTTTATTTTTTTTGTAATTATCAGTGCAATTGTCTCTGTTTTTTCCCTTTCCTCATGTGCAGCGCACCCTGTTATTTCCACTCAATTATCTTCAGACTCTCTGGCTGAAACCTCAAAAAGAGAGTTTGTTGCAGCATCGCTGTTGTGTGCAAAAGATGAGTATCGGGGAGCCGCTGACCGTTACCGGAAACTTCTGGCCGTCGATCCGGCAAATGCAGCGATTCATTATGCACTTTCAAAAGTTTACTTAGGTCTTGGTATTATCGACTCTGCCCGTATCCATAGCGAAAAAAGCGTTTTGCTTAATCCGGCAAATAAATATTACCTGAAGTTTCTTGCAGGTATAGTGCATCAGTTGCATGATTACGCCCGTGCAGCCGATCTTTACAGGCAGCTTGCGGCTCTTGACCCGGGCACTGCTGAACCTCTCTCAGCTCTTGCCTTGGAATATCTTGCGGCTGATCAGCCAGAAAAAGCCCTTGCAGTGTTTCAGGAGATTCTTGCCCTTGACCCGAAAGATAAGACGGCCCAGGCCCAGGTGTTGCTGATGGAAATAAAACTTCTTCATTATCATGATGCGATAACTACCGTCATGGAGCTTATTGAGCAGGGAAATGATAAAGAGAAACTCCGCCTGACTCTCGGAGAACTTTATATGCAGACCGGGCAGCATGATCTTGCTTTTAAGACTTTCAGGGAGGTACTGCATGAAAATCCCCGATTTCTTCCGGCTTGGCTGGCCCTGTTTGAAGTCTCTGTTCAGTCAAAAAACAATCTCGTTTTTCTTCAGGATCTTAACCTGTTTTACAATACAAATCAGGTAAGTCTCGAACAGAAATTGGATCTTGCCAAGCTTTTTGTTGCTCGTTCATCCCGGGACAGCTCTTTTGTAGAACCAGCATTTGCCATGATCGATGAAATAAACAAACGTCATCCCGACAACGGTAAGGTCTATGCGCTCAGAGGTAATGCAAAACTGTTACATGGTAAGGACGCTGGGTCAATACATGACTTCAGGAAGGCAATTGCGCTGGAGCCTCGCAATATTGAAATATGGGAAGATCTTGTTGCTGCCTATCTCACAAAAAAAGATTTTCTGCAGGCAAAGCAGACGGTTGCCACCATAAATAAGAGATTTACAGCCCGGACACTCAGGCTTAAGGCCTTGGAAGGTGAGGTATATTTCCAGTCAGGCAATATTAAACAGGCGGCACTGCTGCTTGAAAAAGTAGCGCAGCCGGAAGTGGCAAAAAAGGATAAACAGCTTTATCTGCAGGTTGGCGGTACTCTTGCTCTATGTTATGATAAACTTGGCTTTCCTGATAAAAGCATTCGTCTCTATAAGGCTATTCTTGAGATGGATGCGGGTAATATATTTATGATGAACAATCTTGCCTATCTTCTTGCCATACAGGGAAAAGAACTTTTAAAAGCCAAAGAACTGGCGCTAAAGGCTGTAGCCGCTGAACCCGAAAATGCGAGTTATCTTGACACTCTTGGCTGGGTGCTGTTCCGGTTGGCAGAGTATGACACAGCCCGGGATATTCTCGAAAAAGCAGCGGCTATTGATACTCGTGAGCCTGAAATACTGTCCCATCTTTCCCGGGTATACGACAAACTCGGTAACAGGCAGAAGGCGCAGGAAATGAAGGATAAAATCAAAAAGCTTCAGAAGAAGTAGACTATTCTAACGCTGTTCATGATGCTGATGAGCATAAAAAAAGGCGGGGTTACTATCCCGCCTTTTTTTATGTGATTCTGTCGATTTCTACATGATCGTTTTATTTCTCACTGTTGAAGGTCGTGCGGGCCGCCAGATATTCATAATGAGCCCACCGTGCATCAACTTCTTTCTGGATAGCCGTGTAGTACTCCTCGGCAAGCGCAGGATGACTCTTTTTGAGCATTCTGAAGCGGTTTTCCATATCGAGGAAATTCGCAACCGGCATTTTAGGCTTTTTCGAATCAAGAATAAGCGGATTTTTTCCTTCCAGCAAGCGGGCAGGATTATAGCGGTAGAGTATCCAGTGCCCGGAATCAACCGCAGCTTTCTGGTTATCAAGAGCCGTCGACATGTTTATACCGTGTGCTATACAGTGAGAATAAGCTATGATGATGGACGGACCGTTATAAGCCTCAGCTTCAAGGAACGCTTTCAGTGTCTGCTCGTCACGGGCTCCAAAGGCAACTGAAGCAACATACGCTGTTCCGTACGACATGGAGATCATGCCGAGATCCTTTTTTGTCGCTGTGCGGCCGGCAGCAGCAAATTTCGCCACCGCAGCTTTTGGTGTCGCCTTTGACGCCTGTCCTCCGGTATTCGAATAGACCTCGGTATCAAGCACCAGTAGGTTTATATTTTTATTCCCCGCTGTTATATGGTCAACGCCGCCGTAGCCGATGTCATAGGCCCAGCCATCACCTCCGACTCCCCAGACACTCTTTTTAACAAGCATATCGGCCACTGAGAGCAGATTCCTTGCATCAGAAGAATCAATATGATGAAGCTTCTCCTTCAGGATAGCAACCCGTTTTCTCTGCTCAAAAATATCAGGTTCACTCAGTTCAAGCGCCCCAAGTATGTCAGCTGTAAGCGTATCACCGATTTCAGCGGAGACTCTTTGGAGGAGTTCACGAGCATATTCGCGTTGCTTGTCGATGGATATTCTAAAGCCAAGCGCAAATTCTGCGGTATCTTCGAACAGTGAGTTGGACCACGTTGGCCCGCGACCTTCCGCATTGGTAGTATAAGGAGTTGTAGGAAGGTTGCCGCCGTATATTGATGAACAACCGGTAGCATTGCCCACAACAAGACGGTCGCCGAACAGCTGCGTCATAAGCTTGATGTACGGTGTTTCCCCGCAGCCGGAGCATGCTCCTGAAAACTCAAACAGAGGTACCTGAAGCTGCTGTTCCTTGATCAGCTTAGTATTGATTTTATTGCGGTCATATTCCGGAATGTTGAGATAATAGTTCCAGTTGTCAATCTCTGTCTCACGAAGAGGTCGCTGAGGCTTCATATTCAGCGCTTTTCTTTCGGGGTTGGTTTTATCCCTTCCCGGGCAGACATGAACGCAGATTTCGCATCCGGTACAGTCTTCAGGCGCAACCTGGATGGTATACTTCATACCTGCCCAGCTGGCCCCTTTTGCTTCAATGGATTTAAAGGTACGAGGTGCGTTCGCAAGGTATTTTGCCTCATAGACATTCGTCCGGATGACGGCGTGCGGGCATACCATGGAGCATTTGGCGCACTGTATGCAGAGATCGGGTTCCCACACGGGAATTTCGTCGGCAAGGTTGCGTTTTTCAAATTTTGAGGTTCCTGTCGGGTAGGTGCCGTCGGCAGGCATATCACTGACAGGAATGTCGTCACCTTCACCGGCAATGACTTTAGCCAGTACGTTGCAGACAAACTCAGATGCTTCTCCAACAATACATTGGCGGAGTTCTTTTTGGCTGTCGGCAGCAGAACCAATAGTGACCTGATGCAGATTGGAGAGAGTATCATCTACAGCCTGCATATTCTGCCTGACGACCTCATCTCCTTTTTTACCATAGGTTTCTTTTATGGCGTTCTTAATCTGTTCAATTGCCTCTTCGCGCGGCAGGACTCCTGATATGGCAAAAAAGCAGGCCTGCATGATTGTGTTTATGCGCTGTCCCATGCCGCTTTGATGAGCAACTTTATAGGCATCAATGGTGTAAAGTTTCGCCTCTTTCTTGATCAGGTGCTCCTGAACGCCTTTTGGGAGTTTTTCCCAGAGTTCATCAGCCGCATATGGAGAGTTCAGAAGCAGTGTGCCATGTTTCTTGAGATTTTTAAGAAGGTCAATCATCTCCAGAAAAATCCAGTGGTGGCAGCCTATAAACTGTGCCTCGGTGATGAGATAGGTTGAGCGGATCTCGTGCGGTCCGAAGCGCAGGTGAGATGTTGTAATTGAACCGGCTTTTTTGGAGTCGTAGACAAAATAGCCCTGGGCATAGTTCGATGTATTTTCACCGATAATTTTAATGCTGTTCTTGTTTGCACCGACAGTGCCGTCTGATCCCAGGCCGTAAAAGAGAGCCCGAAACATTTCATCCGGTTCTATAGAGTGAGTATGGTCATAATCAAGACTTGTATGGGTAACATCGTCATTGATGCCTATAGTGAAATGATTCTTCGGTTTAGGCAAAGCCATGTTGTCGAAGACAGCCTTGACCATTGCCGGAGTGAATTCTTTTGAAGAAAGGCCATACCTTCCACCGGTAATATTCGGCAGGCTTTTCAGCAAACCATTCTGCACACCTTCAAGCAGGGCATTGACCGTATCCAGATAAAGGGGTTCTCCGGCACTGCCGGGTTCCTTGATACGGTCAAGGACGGAAACCGATTTGACTGTTGCAGGTAAAGCATTGACAAAAAGTTCTATATCGAACGGGCGGAACATGCGGGCATGGAGGACACCGACTTTTTCACCCTGTTTGTTAAGATGTTCAACTGTTTCACGGGCGGCCTCGACACCGGATCCCATCATGACAATAACCCGCTCGGCATCAGCTACACCGTAATACTGGTAAAGTTTATAGTAACGTCCGGTCAGGTCACCAAATTTATCCATCAGTTTTTGAGTGATCCCGGGGCATGCATTGTAATAGCTGTTGACGGTTTCCCTTCCCTGAAAATAGACGTCAGGATTCTGCGATGTTCCACGCAGAACAGGAGCGTCTGGGCTCATACGGCGGTTGCGATGAGCAATGACCATCTCATCGCTTATCATGGCTTTTATGACATCATCAGACACAACTTCAATTTTGGCAATCTCATGAGAAGTTCTGAATCCGTCGAAGAAATGTAGAAACGGTACTCTTGACTCAAGCGTTGCTGCAGCGGAAATAAGGCCAAGATCCATGACTTCCTGAACAGAACTGGATGCAAGAAGTGCAAAGCCTGTTCCGCGTACAGACATGACATCGCCATGGTCGCCGAATATCGAAAGTGCCTGTCCGGCCAGTGCACGGGCAGAAACATGTATGACGCATGGGGTAAGCTCACCTGCTATCTTATACATATTTGGAATCATCAGCAGAAGACCCTGCGATGCGGTAAAGGTGGTTGTCAACGCACCCGTTTGCAAAGCGCCGTGAACTGCAGCAGCAGCACCGGCTTCACTTTGTAATTCATCAATTTTAGGAATTGTTCCCCAAATGTTCTTTTTTCCTGCAGCCGCCCATGCATCGGAATATTCACCCATCGGAGATGCCGGTGTAATTGGGTAGATACAGATAACTTCACTTGTACGGTAAGAGACATGAGCCAAGGCTTCATTCCCCTCCATGGTTTTATAAATCCGGGTCATACTGGCAGTCCCACTTGATTTGTATTGATGAATTATTTAAGTGCAGAGCTCTGATGAGAACACAACGATCGAGCGAAAAAACAACCGCAGTTAAGAGAAAATCAAAAAGATGAAAATAAAATCGAGGCGACTGGAAAGATATTAAAAAAAATGATTTTTGATAAATTTAATTAGATTTCGGCAATGCTGCAAAGAGTCAGCCGCCAGGTACTATTCTAAGCCCTGTCACCACTGGATTCTTTGCTTATTTTAACATTCAGACCAGAAAAGGAAAAGAGGTTTTATGGACGCGGAACATTCTGAAAACATAGTATATGGCAGGAATGCTGTTCTTGAGCTTCTCCAGCAAAAGCCGGAGAGCATAGAGAAGATTTATTTTCAGTTTAATACCTCTCACCCTAAGCTCAAGGAAATTGTAATTACCGCAAGAAGGCTGAAACTTGTCACCGGCAAGGCTCGGCTTGAAAAACTCTCGCTGATTTCCGGGACAACCAAGCATCAGGGCGTTTGCGCTCTTATCAGCTCCGTAACTTATTACTCGCTTGAGGAGGTTTTGCAAAGTCCCCGGAATACCTCTTCTCTTTTTGTCGTGCTGCAGGGTCTGGATGACCCTCACAATATCGGAGCAATTATCAGGACGGCTGAAGCCGTGGCTGCCGATGCTGTTGTACTTGTCGAAGGAAAGGGTTCACCTGTTAACGCTGTTGTTAATAAGGCTTCTGCAGGAGCACTTTCACACATGAGAATTTGCAAGGTTAAAAGCCTTGTACGCGCATTGGAATTTCTTCATCTGCAGAACGTTCAGATTATTGCAGCCGATATGGACGCTGAGCTGAATTATACCGATGCAGATTTGAAAAAATCAACAGCCATTGTGCTTGGCATGGAGGGGAGCGGGCTTGCACCTGAAGCGCTGGAGTATTGTGATCAGGTTGTACGCATTCCAATGGCTGGTTGCGTGGAATCTCTGAATGTCAGTGTGACGGCCGGGGTGTTGCTTTATGAAGCCATGAGGCAGCGACTTGCATAACAACGTTATGCCCAAATGATTTGAAGGGATTTTTTTCAGCTCTTTGAAAAAAATATTACCTTGTTTCTCACTGTTCAGCTACTTCCATCGGAACTCAAATAACACACCTTTTCTCTGCCATGACTATTCTTGAAAATCTTCGCTATACCAAAGACCACGAATGGATTAAACTGCTTGAAGATGGCTGTTCCGCACTGGTCGGCATTACTGACTTTGCACAGTCAGAGCTTGGCGATATTGTTTTTGTTGAACTGAAATCTGCAGGAACAAAGCTTAAAGAACACGAGGTTTTCGGCACCGTTGAGGCAGTCAAAACAGTAGCCGATCTTTTTGCACCTGTTGGCTGTGAAATACTTGAACTGAATACTTCGCTTGACAATGCTGAAATCGTTAATCAGGAGCCTTACACAAACGGCTGGCTGGTCAAGATAAAGGTTGAAAACCCGGCAGCGATCGATGCTCTTCTTGATGCTGCGGCATACCGCCAGCTGATAGGCGAGTAACTTTTTTCTCAACAGTTTATTACCAGAGATGCCATTTATTGTCAATACCGCCAGCGATAGAGAGGAGATGCTCAGGGCAATTGGTGCAGGCTCCTTTGATGAACTTATTGCCGACATTCCAGAAGAGATCCGCCTTAAAAAAGCTCTTGAGGTCTTTCCTGCTTTAGATGAACTTCAGGTTCGGAAACTCCTTGAAGGTATTGCTTCCGCCAACCGGAGCACTTCCGATTATGTCAGCTTCCTCGGCGCAGGGGCTTATGACCATTTTATACCTGTAGCCGTAAAGACCATTGCATCCCGCAGTGAGTTCTATACGGCATATACCCCTTACCAGGCAGAAGTATCTCAGGGTACCCTGCAGGCGATTTACGAATATCAGAGTCTTATATGCCGTCTTTATGAGATGGATGTAACCAACGCATCAATGTATGACGGGGCTACAGCCCTTGCCGAAGCGGTATTGATGGCCATGAACGTTACAGGACGCGGTCAGGTCGTTGTGGCAGGAAAGCTTCATCCATATAACAGCTCTGTTTTGAAGACCTATCTTGAGGCTTCAGGCCATACTGCAGTCATACAGAATGTTCTTGAAGATGGTATCGGCAGTATCTCTTCCCTGAAGGGTATTGTTAGCGGAAGTGTGGCAGCAATTGTAGTTCAGCAGCCTAATTTTTACGGTTGTCTGGAAGAGGTGGAGTCGATTCGCGATATCGCTCATGACAACGGGGCACTTTTTATAGTTTCAGCCGATCCGCTATCCCTCGGAGTACTGGCTGCTCCAGGAAGTTACGGGGCTGATATTGCGGTAGGTGAAGGTCAGCCGCTCGGTAATGCACAGAATTTCGGCGGACCATACCTTGGAATATTTACGGTCAAACAGCAGCTTGTTCGCAAGATTCCAGGTCGTCTGGTGGGTATGACCAAAGACAGGGATGGCGAGGATGGTTTTATTCTCACACTGCAGACCCGTGAGCAGCACATACGCCGCGAAAAAGCAACCTCTAACATCTGCAGCAACCAGGCACTTAACGCCCTTCAGGCAGCAGTCTATCTTTCGTTGCTTGGCAAAGAGGGTATTCGGGAGGTTGCTGTTCAATCCGCTCAAAAGGCGCACTACCTTGCAGGAAAAATTGCCGCAATACCAGGATTTTCCCTGAAGTACAACTCTCCTTATTTCCGTGAATTTGTTGTGGAAACACCTGTTCCCGCATCAACAGTCATTGCAGAGATGCTGGAAAAAAAGGTATTTGCCGGTTATGATCTTGCTGTCCACGATGAAACAGGGCTGCTTATAGCCGTTACAGAAAAACGGACACGGCAGGAACTCGACAGTTTTGCTGAAAACCTTGGGGCTTTTATATAAGCCCCAGGGAAATCATTTCCTTGTCAATGATAGCTTTGTTTTCCGCCGATAGCGGTACAAGAGGCAGCCGGTAGTTTTCCTCAATCATTCCCATTCGGGCAAGAATATATTTTACAGGTACGGGATTGCTCTCGATAAAATTCAGTCTGAAGAGATTGCGATAAGTGTGGTTTATCGACCGGGCCTCTCCAAGATCGCCCTGCTTGACGGCCTCAACCAGCCCTTTAATTTGAGCGGGTACCTCGTTAGCCGCAACAGAAATAACCCCATCCCCACCCATAGCTATAAACGGCAGAATCAGCGAGTCCTCACCGGTCAGCACCGAAAAATATTTTGGACGCTCTTCAAGAAGCTCCGCGATCTGCGTGAAGTTGTCCGAAGCTTCCTTGACAGCCGCAATATTTTCAAAATTCCTGGCAAGTCTGAGAATTGTTGACGCAGCAACATTGCTTCCGGTTCTGCCAGGAACGTTATAAATAATAATCGGGACGGACACTGCTTCCGCTATGTGCTTGTAGTGCTGGTAAATCCCTTCCTGCGAAGGCTTGTTATAATAAGGCGCAACGGACAAAATAGCTGATGCCCCGGCTTTTTCAGCATTTTTTGCAAGCTCAACGGCATGCGACGTGGCGTTTGTTCCTGCACCTGCAGCAATCTTGATTCTCCCATCGGCTTCATCCCTTACGGTGCGGATAATTTCAAACTGTTCATCTCCGGAAAGGGTTGGCGACTCACCGGTTGTGCCGCAGGGGATGATGAAATCGGTTCCTGCTTCAATGTGAAACCGTACCAGTCGTCTTAAAGCATCGGTATCAATGGATCGATCTTTCTTGAAAGGAGTTACCAGTGCAACAGCTGATCCTGAAATGTATCGTGTCGACATACTTTTATCACTAATTAATGGTATTCATTGTCTTTATATCTCAAAAGCTTCGTTGAACAAGAGTACACTGAAAACATGCTTAACAGCGCCAGAGCTTTTGTGTAAAGCATGGAATTGGTATTGTCGCCTCTTTTTAATTCATTCGAACTTTATCGTGAAGATACTGAAACGAAAAAGATAAACAGGGAAAGGGAAATTGAAAATCGAATTTTCTTTACATTTATCCCTGCTCCCAGGATTAACTGACGAGGGAAACGCTCAAACGGTTTTATAATGATTGTCTGGTCGTTTGAGCGCTGTCAATGCATATCAGTGAGTTTCAATAAAAATAATCGGGAGACAGTTTTCCGGTAAAGCGATGCATCATGTAGTTGGCAAGCCAGACCCAGTTCAGCGGTTTTCCCTTCATACGCTGCATTATCGCACGGCCTTTATAGACCTCTTTCTGGAGCTTGACAAAGTTTTCAAGCAGTTTTTCACCACTCATTCTGTTCGGTTCAAACATATAATGATAGGTGTCATACTTGTCCCAGTCGAAATGACGTATACGGGGCTTCATCTCGTCAAAATACGGTGTTCCCGGGAATGGTGTGACTAACGAAAATACCGGAAACTCAATCTTGTTGTTCATGATAAAGTCATAGGTAAGCTGAAAGCTTTCCTCAGTATCATTATCAAAACCGAACATAAAGTATCCCTGTATGGCGATGCCGTTCTTATGCAGATTGCTTACTACCTGTTCATAACTGCCAAGCCTGTTTGATCCCTTTTGTACGCTCTTGATTGTCTCCGGATTGAGTGATTCGAACCCGATACTGAGCAGGTCGCATCCCGATCGGCCGGCCAGTTCTGCAACTTCGGGTTTATCCAGAAAGTTCATTGAAATATTGGCATTCCAGTGCACACCGAGTTTAGCCATCTCTTCAAGGAGTGTCATGAAATACTTCGGACGAAAACTTATGTTATCATCCATAAAGGAAAAATTGACATTTTTCTTGCCGACTCTTTGCTGATGATAGCGCATCTCATCAAGGACAAGATCAAGCTCCCGGTATCGGTAGCTTTTTCCGTAGACCGTCGGTGTCGTGCAGAAATTGCATCCGACAGGACAGCCTTTTGTTGCAAGAAGCGGTATCCGCGAGCTGTATTTTTTAGCATTTTTTGATGAAAGGGCATAGCTGAAATCAGGATGAACCATGGCGCTCATCTGTTTAAGCTCCTTTGCCCTGTATACACTCTTCATCGTTCCTTTCAGGACATCAGTTGCAAGTTCTGTCCATATCGACTCTATTTCCCCGTAAACCACGCTTGTGCAGTGCCCGGATGCCTCTTCATGAAGCATGGTAGGATGAACGCCGCCGAGAATGACTGTTTTACCCTGACTGAGTGCAGCATCACCGATCCGGTATGCTTTGGATGCATTAAGTGTTCTGGACGTGATGGCAACGACATCAAAACCTGAAAAATCTGCCGGAACTTTATTGCCGAGCCGTTCATCAATAAAAGTGACATCAAACAGCTTGCCAACCATGGTGGCGACCATGATCAGGTTTAAAGGCATGCTCACAGTACCGGAATCCACCATCATGCTGGTGTTGCTGACCGGCTGGATTAGCAGCCATTTTTTTCGTGATTTTTGCTGTGCAGCAAGCTGATGAAGGTGTCCTTCTGCGGAGTCAAGCGATGTTACAAAAGTATCGGATGGTAAGGTCTGCATACCTTGAAATCTGCAATAAGTGATAAAAACCAGTACAACGAAATGAACAAGGTAGAAAAAGTTTTTTGGTACTTGCTAGGATATTTAATATTTATGACTTTTATAAGAAAAAAAGATATCTGCGGAATAAATTCCAGCCCTGTTTTTTAAGGATATGCAGAAGCATATGAGTAATACGAAAATTCAAAGACTTGGCCGGACAGGGCAATACCTTTTCTAACGAAAGATGCAGACCGGCAAAGGTTTGGATCGGTAATATTGGGTATTGGATTTCAACGTCAATCAAATTTCAATAAAGGAACATGACACAAAACAACACTCAACCGACTGCAGCGCTTGATAAAAAAGTAGTGGCACGAGGGTTTTCACTCTTTTTTGCAACGGTCTTTATCTGCCTGTTAGCTTATTACTGGCCAATGCTTAAGCTGCTGCTGGTTGACAAAATGCATTACCATGTTCCATTTTTATGCAGGTAAAAAAAAAGCAGATTCTTTTGTTCCATATGATGGCACCCTGAAAAAAAGGGTGCTTTTTTTATACCATCTCCTGTTCCCTGCATGGTGGGCATCTGGATTATCAAGACGGAAGGGAGCCTTTGTAAGGGGTGATCTCCAGAAAAAAAAAGTACATCTATAAGGGGAAAATTCATCGCGGGTATCGGTACTGACAACAAGAGCCTCTATTACTGGACGCTGCCTGTTTGAAGGATTTTCTCTGAAGGTCAATCGTTGAACCGCTGCTCAATCGACTTGCTCGGCTTTGCATAACCGGCTGTATGGGGAGAAGAGCCCTTGAGTACAGTTGAAGAGCTTTCTCTGCTTAAATTGTTCTCATTGCTTATCTCCTCACCATCTTCCACTATATTCCTCTCCGCCTGGTTTATATCTCCCAGTGCGTTGCTTAAGACAGCAGATAAAATAAGCTCCAGCCGATCAACGATATCCTCTCTCGCCTGTAATTCAGCGCGAAACGCCGAATCCGATTTCATTCTCTCAATGAGTGCTTCCAATGGCTCCTGAGGCATAACGCAGTGCTTTTGCTTTAATCCTTAAACCGGGATTCAATTTCTTTAGTTGGCTTCGCAAAACCTCCAGCTTTCGGTGAAGAGCCTTTGAATACTGAAGATCTGGTGCCGCCATAAATAAAAGGATAGGCATTGACCAATAAGCGCTTTGTCCCTTTTCCTACATTTTCCAGATAATCACCAACAGTCCACCATGTTCCGTCAACAAATACTTCTACTAATCTTCCGTAAGCTTTTCCCCAATTAGTGAAGACGCCTGAAAATTTACTCATGGCAGTGGGTTTGTGGTTTAACAGGTCTTGTCGGGAGAATCAGTTCTTAGGCTATTAAAAAAGCTATTATCCAAATTCATAATTATTAGGCAATGTAATATTTATCACACTGGTATGAAAGTTTGGCGTGTAGTTTTACCGTTGACAGTTATTGCAAATACAAGGGCTGATTAAAATCTGCGATCCGGACAGTTGAACCGGTAGCTTCCCGATGTGAAAGGGTGCTGTTGATTCGCTTTTCTTTGACCGGCTATAGGTGTAACTGGCTTATTCCTGCGATGTATCATGCCCGACTGATGCTGCGGCAGCAACAAGTTCAGCAGCGAGATTGAGCGATGAGGCTGAAATTTGTTGACCGCTGATGAGTCCGGCAATGGCCTGCAAGCGGCTTTCATGGTCGAGAGTGGTCACTTCCGTAATGGTTCTGTCGTGATGCATCGACTTTTGAACCTGAAGGTGCAGGTCAGCCATTGCGGCGATTTGCGGCAGGTGGGTAATAGCTATGATTTGATGAAGGCGTGAAAGTTTCTTCAGGCTTCTGCCGACAGCTTCTGCGATGCGGCCGCTGATGCCGGTATCGATTTCATCAAAAATCAGGATCGGGAGCTTTGCCGATTCAGCCAGTGCGCTTTTCAAGGCGAGCATGATTCTTGAAATTTCTCCTCCGGATGCTACTTTGATGAGTGGTCTTGGCTTTTCACCGGGATTGGTTGAAATCAGGAATTCAACACGGTCATAACCGCCACTGAATGCCGTAAAGTTTTTTCCTTCTATTGAGAGTTCCCCCTCATGCAGCTCCTCATGCGTTATGCTGACGATGAAGGTTGCGTTTGGTATGCCGAGCTGTGCCAACTGCTCCTGAATGACCAATTCGAGGTGTCGGGCGGCATGCAGCCGCTTGATGGAAAGGGTGGCTGCGAGCATTGAAAGTGATGCTCTTTGCAGATTTATTTTTTGCTGGAGATGGTTAATCTCTTCTTCAAGGTTGCCTTCCAGAGCAATCCTTGTGTTCAGCTCATTCTGCAGATCGATCAGTCCAGACAGAGTGAGCCCGTATTTTTTGCAGATGCGTTGCAGCTTGAGTTGGCGTTCCCGCAATGACTCAAGCCTTCCCTGATTGAAATCAATATCTGACGAATAGCTTCGGTTGAATCTGGAAAGTTCATCGATAATGCTTTTTACCGTGCGTGTTTCCTCAAGATGGATGTCGAAACGCTTGTCAATGCCCGCAAGCTTTTCAAGTGTATTCAGTGCCGACGCGACCGTGGAATATACGGAATGTTCACTTTCGTAGAGTAAATCGTTAAGGGAGGAGCTGAGAATGAAAAGGGTTTCGGCATTTTCAAGCAGCGTTATCTCGGTCTCAATATCTTCGTTTTCGCCGCTCTTCAGATCAAGGGAGTTAAGCTCGCTAAGCTGGAAATCAAGTATCTCTTTTTTGTCGTGTATGTCAGCCGCCTTTTTTCTAAGTGCGCTGAGTTGCTGTTGCAGGCCTTGCAGTACAGAACGGGCTGCCTGGTATGCGGCAACGTCCAGGGTTGTTTGGGCAAAATCGTCCAGCAGGGTTTCGTGCGTATCGGCATGCAGCAGCAGCTGGTGTTCATGCTGGCCGTGCAAGTCGATCAGTATCTCTCCTGTCAGTTTGAGGAGAGCTGCAGTACATGGGGTATCGTTGATGAAGCATCGTGATTGGCCGCTCGATGAAAGTTCTCTGCGGAGAATGAGTTCATGTGCTGATTCTATGGCAGCTGAATTCAGAAGAGTCTCAATTTTTTCAGAGTGAACCTCTTTAAGTACCGCTTCGACGACAGCTTTGGTTGCGCCCGACCTTACCAGATCGCTGCTTGCCCGTTCACCAAGAACAAGGTTCAGTGCTCCGATGAGAATGGACTTACCGGCACCGGTTTCTCCGGTGATAATGGTTAAACCAGGCGTGAATTCAACCGATAACTCCTGGATCAGTGCATAATTTTTGATATAAAGGCTGAAAAGCATGGCCGGGTATCTTGGTGTGCACTTTCAGTGAAAAATCAAAGCTAAATTATATAAACAATATGCTTCCCTAAACCAACTTTTTCAGACGAAACCGGTGTATTGTCCTTTTCGCTCAATATCGGGCAAGAACGGTTTCGCCGGCACGGGTTATCTGGCCTGGTTGAACCAGCAATGAAGCTGAAGGGGGGAGAATGAGGTCTACTCTTGAACCGAACTTGATCATCCCAAACCGTTCACCCATATTGACTGCTTCACCGGTATGAAGTTTACAGACGATTCTTCTCGCTAAAAAACCTGAGACCTGGTTAAAGAACACTGCTATTTCCCCATTGTCAATACCTATTTCCATTTTTTCATTGCTTTCCATGCTCCTGGTGTCGAAAGCCATCAAAAATTGTCCCGGACAGTAGCGAAGATGTGTTACTTTTCCGCTGAGCGGTATACGGTTGACATGAACGTTGAATGGCGACATGAAAATGCTGACGAGCGTAGATGATTTGCCGGTAATCCTGTGGTCGTACTGTTGAACCAGTAAGATTTTACCGTCGGCAGGTGCAAGGATAATCCGTTTGTCGTTGGGAATTTCCCTTTTTGGATCCCTGAAAAAATAGAGGGTAAAAAGGATAGCGATGACGGCAGAAAGCAGAATGGCTACCCGGGCCCATAAAGGAAAAAGCAGAGCGGCAGCGCTGATGAGAAAGCAGAGAAGAAAAACCTTTATCATGGTACTGTTGCCGTAGGATGTAAACATATTGTTTGGTCTGTGATCAGTTTTTTATGATAACCTGCCTTATGATAATTATTTATCTTGTACCTGAGAAGAATGGGGAAATTATTTTCATTTTTTTTGGCAATTCAGGTCTGGATTGCCCTCATGAAATTTATTTCCAGCAAGGAAGGAGAACTGTGAGTTAGTGAATGCGTTAGAAAAAAAATTTCTCGAGCAGATCAGAATGCGACTTCTGGTCGAAGAGAGCGACAAGGTGCTTGTTGCAGTTTCCGGAGGGCCGGATTCGATGGCTATGCTCTCACTGTTTTGTGCGGTAAAACCTGTTTTGCACTGCGAGCTTGCAGTTGTTCACTGTAACTTTCAGCTCCGCGGGGAAGAGAGCGATGCAGAAGAACTTTTTGTACGTGAACATTGCATGGAGCTTGGCCTTGATTGTTTTGTTGAGCAGTTTGATACCCTTCGATTTGCCGCAGAGCGGAAAAAGTCTATTGAGGAGAGCGCGAGGATTCTGCGATACAGTTTTTTTGAAAAGATGATGCTTGAGAAAGGTTATACCAGGATTGCAACCGGGCATCATGTCAATGACAATGCAGAGACTGTTCTGTTTAATTTATTCAGGGGAGTTTCTCTTCCAGGCTTAAAAGGTATCCGGGTCCGAAATGGTAAAATCATTCGACCGATGCTTTTGTTTCATAAGGCCGATATTATTGAATACCTGAAGGAAAAAGGCATTGCCAGCAGAATGGATACAAGCAATCTCTTCGACGACTATGACAGAAATTTTATCCGCAACCGGGTTATTCCGCTTATTGAGGAGCGCTTTCGTTATAAACTGATGCCATCGCTTCAAAGACTGTCGGAACAGGCGGGGGAGCTTGAAGAGTTTCTTGAACTTTATTTCGAGAACCTTCTTGAGCGAGAGCCAGGGCTGACTCTGATTGACGGCGTGCTTGATGTTCGTGCGCTCCGAAGGCTTATGATATTTGAACAGAAAGAGGTTTTCAAAAGGGCTTTACAGGAGATGGATGTTCCTGTTGATGCTCAAACCCTTCAAAAACTTGTTGATCTTCTTGGCACCAGGCCTGGAAAAATGGTCATGGCCGGAGGCCGGTTACGGGTACTTTGGAAAGGAGCGTCACTTTATTTTATGCTGGAGACTCCTTGATCATGTAAAATGTTACTCTTTTTGTTTTGCGTGTTGAAAGAGTTCAACGGGAAGGTTGGCATGAATAATAACAGACTCGAGATTTTGCTGGATCTCTATTCTTTTAAGCAGTTGTTTCGTCTGTTCCCCGGTCCTCGTTCCTGAAAGTTCCGTCAGTTTAAGCGCCCCCCAGAGAAATGTTGATGCGAAATATGCTCCTTTTCGAGTTGAATAGACCCATTCGCTTTGGCCTTCAATTCCTTTTTCGAATTTTAGAGAGAGGGCAAGGTTCTTGATGCTGTTCAGATTCCCCAGTGATTTTATATCACTGTTGGCTGAAGTAAGGCTTTGGAGAGCCCCAAAAGTCCAGACTGCTGATGGCAGTGCAAACCAGAGATGTGATTTATAGACAGCCTTGTTGATCAGCGCTGTAGAAAGCGAGTCTCTCTGGAAAAAACTGCCGGTTGGAATGAGGAACTCTTTCAGCATTTTCCTGTTGTTTGCAAATGCCGTTTTTCTTGGGCTGAGCGGGCAGAGCCATAGGGTGCTGTCGAGCGAATAGCATTGATAGCCACCGATTTTTTCAGATATGGAGCTGTTTTTTCTGAGAAACGATTCAGGAAGTTTTTGCGAAAAAGGGCCCCAGGCAATTCCCAGATATTCCTGCTCTTTGTAGCCATGGCGTTTGAAACTGACCAGCAGTGTATCGACGTCGAGAGATGGGTTAATATTGGCAGCTTTTAAAAGTGTATTGAGCTGCCCTTTAGGCTGGAAGAGCGGGGCCTTTTTCAGGGAATCCGGAATGATGTTCTGCCAGAGCTTGCTTTGCCTGATATCTTTAAGGCCGATGTAAATCAGGGCATCAGTTTTGCCTGGAATGTGATCAACAATGGTTTTAAGCTCAGGGCTTAACGGTTCGGACTGAATCCGGGGTTTCGGGTAGTTGATCCAGAAAACAACGCATAAAAAGCAGAGAAAACTGATAACGCTGATTGAAAGGAGCAGACCTGATCCTTTCTTCAAAGAGCGTTTTTCGACTGTTGCTTCAGGTTCGACATTCCTTGGCATACTTCAGCAGATTAGGAATTTTTTTTGATTGCCTGACGGGCAAGTTCATCGCAGCGGTTGTTATACGGGTTGTCGCTGTGCCCCTTTACTTTATGAAAGGTAACATCCTGAAGTCTAATTAACTCCAGTATTTTTTGCCAAAGATCAATGTTTTCTACATTTTTTTTTGACGCAGTTTTCCAGTTATTGGCCGTCCATCGTTTAAGCCAGCCCTCATTGATCGCATTGACGAGATAGCTGGAGTCACTGTAAAGGTGAACCTCGCAAGGTTCCCTGAGCGCCTTGAGCCCTTCTATAGCTGCGCTGAGCTCCATGCGGTTATTGGTTGTAGCTGGCGAGAATCCTGATATTTCGCGTATTGACGATCCGTACATCAGAAGTGCTCCCCAGCCGCCTTTTCCGGGATTGCCGCTGCATGCGCCGTCTGTGTATATGATTATTTTTTTTTTCATCAGCAAAAAAAAGGCCCAACCTGAGTCTGGTTGAGCCTTTATAAAGATAGTGAAAGGTCCTGTATAACCGGTTTTGCCCGAGGTTTACTAAACCAGTTTGGCAAGCTCGGCGGTTCCGGTTTTAGCTATAATTTTCATGGCTTTAGCTGAAAGCTTAACCTTGACAAACCGCTTTTCTTCTTCGATCCAGATTCTTTTTGTATGGAGGTTCGGTTCAAAACGGGTACGGACGTGGTTGTTCGCATGGGAAACCGTATTGCCGTACTTAGGTCTTTTACCGGTCAGTAAACAAACTTTAGACATGGTGCAATCAATTGGTGTTAAAAAAACGAAACGCAATATAACAATAGTTTTGCAAACCGGAAACGTATTGTTTCAGGGTCGTATGCCGACAGCGCATACCATCATGGATAAAACATAGAGCAGCGTGCCGAAGGCGTTGTACCAGATAGCTTTTTCCCTTGGGTTTGCAATCAGGATTTTCTGCATTGGAAGCTGTGCAATCAGAAGAATCAAGGCAATCACTGTCGCATTCATGGACCCTTTGAGTACAAGAATGGAGATGGCTGCCAGTTGAGCAATATCCATAACAATAGATGCAAGGATTGCGGCTTTCTTTTCGCCGAGCTGCACTGGAATTGATGAAACCTTGCGGATATTGTCGCCGACAACTGATTTAAAGTCGTTAAGTGTCATGATGCCGTGCGCACCAATTGAGAAAATAATGGCAAGGGCAATGGTTTCCCGTGAAGGGATGCCCTGTGTAATGGAAAAGCTTCCCGTCAGCCATGAGACGCCTTCATAAGCAAGTCCGACAATTAGATTGCCGAACCAGCCGTTTCTTTTAGCCCGGATAGGCGGGCCTGAATAGGCGTGCGACATGAGCACTCCTACAAAAGCAATAACGACAACATAGGGATGAATGGAGAGTGCGACAAGAAATCCGGTAATGATAAGGCCGAATGTAATAAGCCAACTGGCCGATTTTGATATCCTGCCTGCCGGAATTGGACGATCTGGTTCATTGATGGCATCAACCTCCCGGTCAAAATAGTCGTTCATCGTCTGTGACATAGCGCACATAAGAGGTCCGGCAAGGAGGATGCCCCGGAGGAGAATAGACCAGTTTGCAGTAATATCTTCGCCGGTCGATACGACCCCGCAGGCAAAAGCCCACATGGGAGGAAACCATGTGACTGGTTTCATGAGCGGAAGGATAGCTGACGGTTCTATCCTGAATCCCGGTTTGTTGACGTTCTCCAGAGCCTTCCGGATGGCCTTTTGCCTGGCATCGCTAACTCCGGACAACCGAAGTTTGTCGGTGATGTTTTGATGCATTTCAGTGCTTGGCACGTCACGTCCGTTCATGGGCAATAATGATTCTCACTTCGGCTCAAAAACAAGGCAGTTAGTATACAAGTTTTTTTGCAAAAAAGATAAGAATTTAGTTGACGGCAAGAGTGTACCGTGCGGCAAGTTCAGCGTTGACGTTAAGAATGTCATGAAATTTTTTCCCGGTATAACCGCTTTCCAGAGCCTCTTTTGCCATACTAAAGCCATCATTGATGCAGAGCGCTTTTCCCGCCACATAACAGGCCATTGCTGCAGTGAAGAGTGCTGCATCGAGTTGAGCTGTCGGTGCACTTCCATCAAGGATTTTTCGGATAATGAGTGCGTTTTCATCTCTGTCTCCTCCCTGGATTTCCGATAGAGCATGTCTGGTTATGCCGAAATCCTCAGGATGAACAGTATGTCGGCTGACAGAGCCGTTCTGGATTTCAATAATATAAGTAGGTCCGTTGAGGCTTGGTTCGTCAAGCGCGATACCTTCTTCAGTCATGGAGTGAATAACCATTGCATGGCGGGTTTCGGTCTGCAACAGCACATCAGTATAGAGTTCCATGAGTTCAGGGTTGAAAACACCCACAAGCTGTCGTTTTGCCCGGGCAGGATTAATGAGCGGGCCGAGAATGTTGAAAATAGTTCTTATGGCAAGTTCACGGCGGATGTGAGCTACCTTTTTCATGGACGGGTGGTAAAGGGGGGCAAAGAGGAAGGCAAAGCCTGTCCGGTCAAACAGCTCTTTAGTTGCTTCCGGCGGCAGATCAATGACAAAGCCAAGCGCTTCAAGAACATCGGCACTGCCGCAGCTGCTTGTTACCGAGCGGTTTCCGTGTTTGGCAATAAGTACTCCGGCACTGTTGGCAATAATTGAGGCGGTTGTTGAAATATTAAAAGTACCTGCATGATCGCCTCCTGTGCCGCAGGTATCTACAGCATCTTCATTAAGCTCGATGGTGTTGGCTTTCGCCATAAGGCTGTAGTACGCACCGGCTGCTTCAGCCGGGGTAACACCTTTTTTTTGCAGAAGAACGAGCATGGCGGCGATGACAATTTCGGAAAAATGACCATCCATAATGCTGTTCATGCAAAACGTCATCTCATCCTGCGAAAAATTTTCTCCTGCAAGCAGTTTTTGCAGTAACTTCTTTTGCGGCATTGAGCAGATTGGTTGGCAAATGAATGCGAATATTCGTAAATGTAAATAATAATAAGAATTGATTGTATTGTAAAAGGCTCAATAAGGATGTGCCGTCATTTGGATGAAGATTTTTTTACTTATGGAGATAAAGCACATAACACCATACCGCCAGGAGGCCCTCAGGAAGGTCCTTGTTAAAATGATGAGTCGCGCACTTGATTCCTGTATTGTTACTGATCTTTCCGTTATCAGGTGGCTGACAGGGTTCAGCGGTTCAAGTGCAAGGCTTGTTGTTACTCGTGAAAAAAGCTGGTTGTTTACTGATTTCCGGTATAAAGAACAGGCGTCCCATGAGGTTGATATGGTTGAAGTGGTTATTGCAGGTGACGGATTTGCTGCAGAACTTGGTTCGGGTCGCTATCCCCTTGGGGAGACGGTTGGGCTTCAGTCTGACAATGTCACCTGGCACGAAGCTACCCGACTTATTGAGCAGCTTCATGGTAAACAGCGGGTTATTCCGGTAGAATCTTTTTTTGACGAGTTCAGAATGATCAAGCATGAGAATGAACTGCTTAAGATGCGTAGAGCAGCAGAAATCAGCGAACTTGTATTGGAAAAAGTGATTCCCATGATTTCTTCCTCAGTGACAGAACTTGATATTGCTGCTGAAATCACTTTTCAGCATAAAAGGCTCGGAGCAGATAAAGACTCTTTTGATCCTATTGTGGCTGCGGGGCCCCGTTCTGCTATGCCTCATGCGAAGCCTTCCTCGGCTAAATTTGTTGCTGGCGAGTTGATTGTTATCGATATAGGATGTCTCTATGAAGGCTATGCATCCGACCAGACAAGGACTGTTGCGCTTGGTCATGTTTCCAGCGAGGCTCGTCATGTTTATGAAATTGTGAAGGAGGCTCAGGAGCTGGGTATAGCAAGCGCGCGATGCGGCATGCAGGCTCAGGAGCTTGATGGTGAGGTTCGTCGTTTTATCAATGCTCATGGTTACGCTGAAGAATTTGGCCACGGTCTTGGTCACGGAGTCGGATTTGAAGTGCATGAGGAGCCTCGGATCAGTCCTAAGGGAGAACATGTGTTGCAGGAAAATATGGTCTTTACCATTGAGCCCGGTATTTACCTTCCCGGAAAATTCGGCGTGCGCATTGAGGATACTGTGGTGATGGGTCCGCATGGCGCAGTTCCTATGCAGGGTTTTAGTAAAGAGCTTATAGAATTATAAAGCTTTAAAGTATTATAGAAAGCATGGAGAGAACTTATTGCATGGTTATTACAACAGCACCTGACTGTGATGAGGCTGAAAAGCTTGCTGATGGGATACTGAACAATCGTCTTGCAGCCTGTGTGCAGATGGCTGATATCAGGAGCTTTTTTCTCTGGGAAGACGTACTTCAGAAAGAAAGTGAAGTGGCGCTCTATATCAAAACTACAGAAGCACGATACAGTGATCTTGAGGCCTATATACAGGAGTATCACCCCTATGATGTTCCCGAAATTATCAAGCTGCCTTTAACCGGTGGATTACCCGGCTATCTCAACTGGCTTGATTCAACCACCGGCACTCCCCGGACCTGAAAAGTCAGGATTCTCATCAATATTCATGTTAGCTTCTATTCAGAAGCGTTTTGATGTCGGCGGTGAAGGAGGCCAATACGAGGAGCGGGCTGGCGTTGCGTTCGATGCCGCGGATAGCATCTTCCGTGATGGTTGAGATCTGGAAGAAATCAGGATTGGGAAAGTTTTTTACAAAACGGTCAATGGCGTCAGTAATGTCCGGGTTGTTAAGTTCCTGAAAGTCCGGTTTAATCCTGCGATGGTTGACATCCTGAAAAAAGAGCAGGAGAGCTGCAAGAAAGAGGGTGAGTTCGCTGCGCGAAAGGTTTTTGGATTTTTGTTCACAGGCGGTTATAGCTTCGTGGAAGCGGCTTGGTGTAAGTACCTGGCGAAGGTAGTCGAGTGCCTGGTTGCGAAGCAAAATGGTCGCAGTTTCCGATTGCGTGCTGTCGCGGGTGTTAATAAGCTCCCATGCAAGACGGAGGTTGCCTCTGGAAAAACTGACGATAAAGCTCAGCTCAGGGTCCTTGATTTCGGGGCGATGTTCCTGCAGCCAGAGTTTTAGTTCTCCGGCGGCAACCCGGGAAAACTTTACGGTCTGGCATCGTGAGCGGATTGTGGGCAGCAGTGCTTCTGGTCGCGATGAAACAAGAATAAACACAACATGGGGAGGTGGTTCTTCAAGGAGTTTCAAGATTTTGTTTGCGGCGGACGGGTGAAGGCGCTCTGCCTGAGAAATAATGAATATCTTTTTGCTCCCCTCTCTCGGCATAAACGAGGCTTTATGCTGAAGGGAAATAATCTGTTCGGTCAGAATTCCCATGGAGCGTTCCATGGCAGGCGAATAATAAGGGTTCTGCTTTTTTTGCTCAAGCAGAGCTTCGTAGCGTTCTTTTGCTTCAGTAAATCGCTTGTTCTCTTTTTTTGCGGAGTCACCCGGGTCGAGCAGTGCAGACTCTACCGGAAAAATATATTCCACATTCGGATGCATAAATGACTGGATCTGAAGGCAGTCAGGGCATGTTTCGCATGCTCCTTCACTTTTGGATGCTTTAAGCGAGCGGCAGTTGAAGATTGAGGCAATTTCAAAGGCAACTGATTCCTTGCCTGACCCTTCAGGGCCGGTGAAAAGGTAGGCATGAGCAAACCGCTCTGTTTCAAGTGCTTTCCGCAGAACGCGGATTTGCTGTTTCTGGCCGATAATGTTGTTCCAGCTCATGCCTGTTTTGCCGGCCTCAGATAAAGGTCAGCCAGTTATATGGGTCTTCACCGGTCTGCACAATTTTCAGGTATGCATGTTGCAATGCTTCGGTAATAGGTCCTCGCTTTTCATTGCCTATCGGGTATTTGTCGATGCTTCTGACCGGGGTTATCTCGGCTGCAGTACCGGTGAGAAAGACTTCATCGGCAATATAAAGCGCTTCACGGGGAATAAGCGTTTCGCGAACTTCATAGCCGAGCTCTTTTGCAATGTGCATGACGGCATAACGGGTAAAGCCGGGTAAAATCGATTGAGCCGACATCGGGGTATAAATGATGCCGTCGCGGACAACAAAGATGTTTTCGCCGCTTCCTTCAGAAACATAGCCATTGACATCAAGGGCAAGTCCTTCGGCATAGTCGTCCATCAAGGCTTCCATTTTGATGAGCTGCGAATTCAGATAGTTCCCTCCGGCTTTTGCCCATGCAGGCAGTGTGTTCGGAGCGGGTCTGTTCCACGATGAGACGCGGACGTCGACACCGTTTTCAAGGACATCATCTCCAAGATAGGCGCCCCATTCCCAGGTGGCGATGGCGACTTCAACAGATGCCCGGTGTGGATTGACTCCGACAGCTCCTTGTCCACGGTAAACCAGCGGACGGATATAGCAGGCTTTATGACTGTTAGCGTGAATGATCTTGATGACGGCGTCTTTAAGCTCTTGTTCAGAGTAGGGAATTTCGATACGGTAAATTTTTGAAGAGTCCCTGAGACGTTTGATGTGTTCGTCCAGAAAAAGCACTGCGGACCCCTTCGAGGTTTCATAGCAGCGTATTCCTTCAAAAGTCGATGACCCGTAGTGGACAACATGAGACAGAATGTGGATTTTAGCGTCAATCCAGTCAATCAATTCGCCGTTCATCCAGATTTTAGCAGTCTTGTTCATAGTAGAAGGCGTTGGGTGTTAAAACATTACCAATAATACTCTCAAAGATAGCTTGTTTTGAGTTTTTTAAAAGGAAATGCAGGCGTTTTTCTGTTCAGGAAATCTTGAAACATAAAAAGCCCCCGCAGGTTGTTGACGGGGGCTTTATCAATCAGGTGAAACGATCAGTAAATTCTTTCGTACACGCCCTCAACTTCACGTAGAATTGGTTCGTAGACTCCGGGTTTGCGTCCAAAGCAGATACCCAGTGACTCATACATGGCAACCTGCTCAAGGTCGACATGTCGCTGCACGATAGCTTTACTGGATTCAATAAATTCGATTTTGCGCCCCTTAACTTTGGAGATTGTAACGCCGGTCTTGCCTTCAAGTAACAGCATTATTGCGCCTGCACCGGCTTCAAAGCCAAAGTTGATGTCGTATGCCGATGAGTTGCCTGAACGGACAAGGTGGCCGGGATGTACTTCGCGTACCTCTGGAATTTCATAAATACCTTCAACAAACATGCCTGTCTCTTTCATGAAAATCGGCATGGCTGGATCGGCTTTCATTCTTTTCTGAATTTGCTGGCAGGTGAATTTTCCTGCGCCGGCAAGTTTTTTATGGCCGAAAGCGTCAATCCCTGCTGATTCATCAACAATGTCGCTGCCGTCAGCGTTTTTCAAGCCTTCAGCAACAACGATGGTGTAGGTTCCGCTATGGACATCGCTCTCTCTGATCCTGCGGGTAAAACGTTCTGCCAGGTGTTCATAAACAACATCCCAGTCTGCTGGAATTTCCGGTATAAGAATACAGTCAGCTTCAGCAGCTATACCGCTTCGAAAAGCTGTATGACCTGCATAACGACCGAATACCTCCGTAACCAGCACCCGGTTGTGAGTTTTACCTGTTGTTTTCAAGTCATGCACAAACTGCGCAATTCGGTTGATGGTAGAGTCGCCGCCGACTGAGTAGGTTTGCAGGTCGAGGTCCATGGTCTTCGGTGCGTGAATGCACTGAATTCCTTTCTGGTTAAGATCAACCATGACACTGCCCGAATCGTCCCCGCCACTGATAATAAGAGCGTCAAGGTCAAATTTTTTCATCCCGGCCTTGATACGGTTGTACTTGTCGGGATTACTTATCGCCTTGATCTTGACTCGGGAATGTCCCGCTTCAGAACCGGCAAAACTTGCATCAAAACGATCGAGACGCTCCTGGTCAAGGCGGACCATTTTATCCTGATCGACAAGGTTGTATAACCCTGCGTAGCCGTTAGGGATAATATAAAGTTCAAGCTCTTTTGCAAGAGCCATCATTGCTGCGCCTTTAAGTACAGCGTTAAGTCCTCCACAATCCCCCCCACTGGTAAGGATGCCAATTTTTTTCACAGGTATGATCTCCTATTCAAAGCTGATGTTAGTATTTAATGTTCAGATTGATTTATTTGTCGGAAGGTGATATTTCCGGCTTCTGGCAATTAAAATAGATTTTTTTTGCTTGATATTTCAACAATAAGCCTTAAAAATAAATAACAGCTGATTTTCCGGAAAAAATCTGAAATGTATATTTTGTAATGAATTACCTTGATCAGGCACGGATTGCCTATGTACATCTGAAAGAAAGAAAACGTCAAACTGTTCTCACAGCTCTTGGTGTGGCCGTTGGTTCAGCCATGCTTGTTACTACAATATCGGTTGCAAGGGGGTCGTCATCAAATGTCATTGCAAAAGTGATTGATACTGTTCCGCATGTTGTCATAAATCCGGAACGGGTTGTTCCGCTGGTCCCTGAAAATCTTGTCACTCAGCGTGCTGGTCGAGTTGCGATGGTGACCAGAAATATTACACTTGAGCAGCAGGAAGTTATCAAGAATTATACAGGGGTTGTTGAGAGTGTTCGGCATGTGGAGGAGCTTCAAAGCATTTCACCCTTTGTGCTCAGCAAACTTCTGGTACGCAATAAAACCCGTTTTGCCCCCTGTGTTGCCCGTGGTGTTGTTCCCTATCTGGAAGCAGGAATTGCCGGGTTAAAAAAAAATCTTATTGACAAAAACTCTCTTGAAGAACTTGCCTATACACCAAATGGCATTCTTGTCGGAGATCTTTTGGCTAAAAAACTTAATGCCGGCTGCCGTGACAGGATTGTGCTTGTGACAAAAAAAAGCGAAGAGTTTCCTGTAACGATTGTGGGCAGATTCAGCAGCGGGTTTAATGCAAAGGATGAGCGGGAGGCTTATGTCAATCTTTCTCTTGCTCAGAAAATGGAGGGGCTTGCCTCAAATTCAGTGACAGGCATCGGGTTGAGAACAGCTCATGTTGATCGCGCTGCTGCAACTGCAGCAGAAGTGCAGGAGTTGAGCGGATACAAAAGCGAGAGCTGGGATGAAACCAATCGCAATGTCATTGAGTTTTACAACCGTAATGCAGTGATTACACTTGTCCTGGTGGGGTTTGTTTTTATTGTTGCGGGTCTTGGCGTTTCATCAGTGATGACCACGGTGATTCTCCAAAAGGTTAAGGATATCGCCATTTTGCGCTCGATGGGAATGCAGGCGGCCAGCATTACCCGTATCTTTATGTTTGAAGGCTTTATGATCGGTGTTCTCGGAGTAGTTATAGGTAGTCCGATGGGGCATGTGATTTGTCACTTTGTTGACTCAATCCGCTTCGAGGCAAGTACAGCAGGAGTCTTGAAAAGTGATAAAATCAACATTATTGAGCAGCCTGAAGCTCATCTGATTGTTATAGTTTTTGGCATTCTGATTGCGATGCTCTCATCCTGGAGACCGGCAAAAAAGGCTGCGCGCTACCTGCCGGTCAGAATTCTAAGGGGTGAAGTCGGCGTTTAGATTGAGCGTATAATACAGACTGCATGAGCAGCTGCGCCCTCTTCCCGTCCTATATAGCCGAGCTTTTCGTTGGTGGTGGCTTTGACCGAGACTGTTCCGATTTCAACATTGAGACAGCGTGCAATATTTTTACGCATTTCGGTAATGTAAGGTGCTATTTTTGGAGCTTCAAGCAGCAGCATAGCGTCAACATTCATCGTCTGGTATCCACTCTTTTCAAGCAGCTTTCCAACATGTTTAAGCAATATCATGCTGTCGATATCCTTGAATTCCTGGCTTGTATTTGGAAAGTGCAGCCCGATGTCTCCCAGTGCGGCTGCACCAAGAAGTGCATCGCTGACTGCATGAAGCAGCACATCTGCATCACTGTGGCCGTCAAGTCCCTTGTCTCCCGGGATATGAACGCCCCCGATTACCAGTTTCCGGCCTTCAGCAAAAGGGTGTACATCAATACCAATTCCAATGCGCATGATTATTACAGATTTTAAGGATTATACCAGCCGGGTATCAAAGATAGAATTAATCGATTATCAAACTTCCGCAGTATTCATTGATGGGAGTCGCTCCGGGAGTTGCGAAGTATTGCTCAATTGCCGTAGCGACCTTTTCACCGATATCAGGGTAGACGAAGTTCATGGTGCCGATCTGCACGGCCTTCGATCCGGCAAGGATAAACTCCATGGCATCCTCAAACCCGGCAATCCCTCCCATACCAACAACAGGAATGGAGACGGCTTTAAAGACTTCCCATACTTTTGCAAGGGCAATCGGCTTGATAGCCGGTCCGGAAAGCCCTCCCGTAACGTTTTTCAACAGGGGTCTACGGGTTTTATAGTTAATTGCCATACCGACAACGGTATTGATGAGCGATACAGAATCGGCACCCGCTTCTTCAGCAGCAAGGGCAATGGAGCTGATGGAGGTGACGTTAGGTGTCAACTTTATCATCAAGTGTCGAGCGGTTATCTTGCGAAGTTCCGAAACAATTTCAAACGTTGCATCCCGGCTGACACCCATAATCATACACTCTCCCTTGACGTTCGGGCACGAAAGGTTGATCTCATAGGCACTGAGACCTTCGACGTCGTCAAGCCTTGATACGACTTCACAGTAGTCATCGATAGACCGACCTGCTATATTGACAATAACAGCTGTATCAAGTTTGTTGAGAAAGGGGACTTTCTCAGTTATGAAACGTTCAAGCCCGACATTGGCCAGTCCGATGGCATTAATCATTCCTGATGGAGTTTCAGCGATACGCCGGGGGGGATTGCCGCTTCTTGGCTCGAGGGAAATAGCCTTGGTTACAATACCTCCTATTTTAGACAGGTCACAGAGCTGACTGAGTTCCTCACCGTATGAAACAGTTCCCGATGCAAGAAGCACCGGTGATTTCAGTTCAAGTCCCCGGCTGAGAGATACTGCCGACGAGGTCACAGGTTTGGCTGTTCCGTGTTGGCTCATGTTATTTTGGTGCTAACATTTTCCTCTGACCGGCACTGTACCGGTCAGGGATAAAAAGACCTGCGGAATTTCTGGTGTTTAGTTTGTTTCTCTGTTCAGATAATAGAGGGTTGCATAGTCCCTGACCATCCGGTGAGTGTTATACTCAGGTGCAATGGTTGCAATAGCGCTTCGGATTTTATTGATCCATGTGACCGGAATATTCTTCTCATTACGTTCGTAATAAGCCGGAATAATCTGGTTTTCAAGAACTGAGTACAATTGTTCTGCATCAAAACTATCCTGCTCTTCATTGTTTTCAAACGATTCACCGTTGCCTATTGAAAAGCCGTTTTGACCGTTATAAGCTTCAGGCCACCAACCGTCGAGAACACTGAAATTGAGGCCGCCATGCAGAACTGTTTTTTCGCCTGATGTACCGCTTGCTTCCATTGGTCTGACCGGAGTGTTCAACCAGACGTCAACACCCGATACCATCCGTTTTGCAACGCCAAGATTGTAGTTTTCAAGGAAAACAACCTTGCCGCTGAACTCCGGCCTGCGTGAGTGGTGCACAATCTGGCGGATGTAATCCTTTCCAGCATCGTCATGCGGATGTGCTTTTCCTGCAAAGACAATCTGCAATGGTCTTGAAGAATGATTGATGATTTTGTTAAGGCGCTCAAGATCTCTGAAAACCAGCGGCGCACGCTTGTACGTAGCAAAACGTCTAGCAAATCCTATAGTGAGAACATCGGGAGAGAACGTGTTTGTTCTCGACCGCAAGGCATCGTATTCACTGTAAATTGAATTTCTATGCTGGTGAAAAAGCTGGTTGGTCAAATACTTGTCCATGAAGTCGATAAGATTACGCTTCAGTCTGTACCGTAAAGACCAAAGCTCTTCATCGGTGACTTTTGCCAGTACAGCCTCAGCTGCCTCGCGTGAAAGGCTCATCTCATCAACACTGCCGGTGAATTTTTTCCAGAAGGTGTCAGTTAATCCGCATGTCCAGCTGCTGGCGTGCACGCCATTGGTGATATGGCCGATTGGAACTTCCGAAACCGTCTTGTCAGGAAAGAGGTGCTGCCACATAATGCGGGAGACTTCTCCGTGAAGTTTCGAAACGCCATTTGCAGATCGCGACAGATTCAGTGCAAGCACTGTCATGGTGAAAAGACCGTATATATTATTTTTATCTTCCGAACCGAGTCTCATCAGATCATCGAAGGTTATTCCGATCGTGGTGATGTACTTATCGAAGGTGTAATGCATCATGTCGCACGAAAAGCGGTCATGACCGGCTGGTACTGGCGTGTGTGTCGTGAAAACGCAGAGTGAGCGGACTTTATCCATTGCCTCTTTTTGCGAAACTCCTTTTCTCAGCTCATTGGCGAGCAGTTCGAGTGTGAGAAATGCTGAGTGACCTTCGTTCATATGGTAAACGATCGGTTGTGAGCCGATCTGTTCAAGAAGCTTTACACCGCCGATACCGAGAATAATCTCCTGGTTTATACGCATGTTCTGGTCCCCGCCGTATACTCTGCAACAGATATCGCGATAGTGGGGTTCATTGGCCGCAATATTGGTATCAAGCAGGTAGAGCGTTGCTCTGCCGACTTGCAGTTTCCATGCCTGGGCATAGACTTCACTCTGCGCTATATTAACCGTTATGATGAGGTCCGTACCGTCCGGAGCTGTTACTTTTTCTATAGGAAGGTTTTCAGGCAACTGCAGTGGATAGTCTTCTTTCTGCCATCCGTCTTGATTGAGGTTCTGACGAAAATACCCTTCTTTGTAAAATAAGGTGATACCAATAAAATTGATGCCAAGATCGCTGGCCGATTTCAGGTGGTCACCCGAAAGGACACCAAGACCTCCGGAATAAATCCTTACGCTTTCATGAATACCGAACTCTGCACTGAAATACGCTACAGGATTCTCGGTAATTTCCTTGGCATGGTTTGCTGCCCAGGTATTCTTGTCGTTAATGTATGCTGTAAAACGTGCATGGACACGTTCTATTTTGTCGCCCAACTCGCCTGTACAGCGGGCTACCAGTTCATCATTGGATATATGACGTAACAGTTCAACCGGGTTATGATTATTTCTTTCCCAAAGCAGAGGTGAAAGTTCTTCAAAAATTTGTTTTGCTTCAGTATCCCACGACCACCAAAGATTTCTTGTCAGTGCTTTAAGGGAAGTTATTTTATTTTGCATAATTGAAAGGGGTAATGATTGCTTTACTGCAATAGGTTGATGAAAGGCTATATCTTGTTAATTGTGGCATCTTCTTCTTCATATTAGGCGAATTCGTGTCAGATGAATAAAAGCATTGGCCAATTTACTGTTTTAGAATTGAAAACCGCAAGTCTGAGAAAAAATGATAACAGGTGACGTGAAAATAGCGCATATATCGGATATTCATATTTCCGGCATGCAGGACCACCGGCAGATTGAATGTCTCGACCGAATGTTTGATTATTTCAACACTGCAGGGTATGACCATCTTGTTATTTCAGGTGATCTCAGTAATAATGCTAATCCGCAGGATTGGAAAATCATCAGGGAAAAACTAGAGAGCCATGGACTCTACCATTGGGATAAAGCTACCGTTATTGCAGGAAATCATGATTTGATCAATCTTGAAGAGGAAATGCGCTTTTATAATGCTCTTAATCCCCTTGCCAGATTAAGAAAAAATGCTTTTGATCGCAGGGTTATTGATTTCTGCCTTTTTTTTCAAGAACTGATTACCGGCGAAGAACAGGGAAATCAAGCTTTTCCGTTTCTCAAAATTATAAACTATTCATCGATTAAGATTGCTTTTGCAGCTCTTAACTCGGTTTATCCATGGTACCCTGCAGATAATCCTCTTGGTGCCAGAGGTTATATCACTACAGGGCAGTTACGGGCACTAAGCGTTGAGCGTGTTTTTACATCTTTGGCAGATTGTTTTGTTATAGGGCTTTGCCATCATGCTTACAAAGTCTATGGAACCGATTCTCCAATTGATCAGGCATTTGACTGGACCATGGAGTTGAAAAACCGGGATGAGTTTCTTGCAGTCATGAAAGGTATACATGCAAAGTTGGTGCTGCATGGTCATTTTCATAGGTTTCAGTCCTACAGGGTGAATGATATAACCTTTATCAATGGAGGAAGTTTTCGCTACAATCCGCTCTGCTTCAGTGAACTGGCAATAGATGGGCAAATGAGCTGCATACAGAAATTTGTCACGCTGCCATTACAATAAAACATGCAAGACAGCTCAGGACTCATCCTTTCTATTGGTTTTCGTTCATGTACCGACGTATTCTTTCGGCATGATCGCAGTCTTCCTGATTAAGCTGTTTAAAAATAGTTGCCGAAAGAGAGTTGGTTGGGCTGTCAAGAAAATGCTGAAAATGGGATTCACCGGCAGCCAGCTCAAGATCGAGCGCAATTTGCAGTGCTTCGGTTTTTGACGGAGGAGTATCCGAATACTTATCTATAAGTGATGCAATTTTTGTATTGGTATCAATAAGGGATTGAAGATCTTTTGATAACAGGTTATCAGGAAAAAACTGCATGGGCTGTGGTTGTTTTTTTTCCTGCTGAAGCAGCGATGCATGCCCTTGTTCTTCCATTGTCAGTTCCCACCAGAAATCCTCATCCTCAGCAAAACAGTCATGAAAAACGGTATAGAGTTTAGCAAGGTTCAGTTCCAGCTTAATTGACTCGTCAAGATGTTTTTGCAGTGTTGCAGGCATGGTCAAGACATTTAATTTTTTTTCTGTTATTTGCCATGAACAATGGACGATGTTTTTTTTAGCCTTCCGTAACGAACCGAAGGGCTTGCATCGGGCGTTACTTGTTACGGTAAGACGCGTATTCCTGTAAGCTTTTAACTCCGAACTCCTGATGGCGTATGCAATATATAGCCTGTACTGATGCTTCCGCCGCTTCGATGGTTGTTACAAACGGTACATTGCTCAGTACCGATGCCGCGCCGATAGCCTCTTCATCGTGCAGGGCTTTTTCACCTCTTGGGGTGTTGATGACAAAGTTGATCTTACCGTGCTTTATAATGTCGAAGATGTTAGGCCGTCCATCCTCACCCACCTTATACACTTTTTTGCACTCAATACCGTTTTCTGTCAGAAATTGATGTGTGCCCGCTGTAGCAATCAAATCGAAATCCATCCGGTAGAGCGCTTTCGCAATTGCAATGATACGCTGGTTTTTGTCCTGATCGTTCACACTGATAAACACAGCTCCAGAAAGAGGAAGATGCATGCTGGCGGCCTGATAAGCTTTGGCAAAAGCTTCAGGGAATTGATCTGCAAGGCTCATTGCTTCACCGGTCGAGCGCATTTCCGGTCCGAGGTAGACACCTGATTTTACAAATTTGGAGAAAGGGAAAACCGGCTCCTTGATGGCCATGTGCTTCATGCCGAGTTCATCGCAATCCTTCAGATCGTATTCTTTACGAAGATCGCTGAGCTTTTCGCCAAGCATGACGCGGGTTGCAATCTTGACAACTGGTATTGCAGTTGCCTTGCCGACAAAAGGAACTGTCCGGCTGGCTCTTGGATTGACTTCAATAACATAGACACTCTCATTCTGCACAGCATACTGTACATTCATCAACCCCACTACCTTCAGGTTTGTAGCAAGAGTACGGGTATATGCCTTCATCGTGGCAATGACATTCGGGCTGATGTTGTAATAGGGAAGAATGGAGGTGGAGTCGCCACTGTGTATGCCCGCAGCCTCAACATGCTGCATGATTCCGCTGATAACGCAGTCCGTAGTATCAGCAATGGCATCAATGTCAAATTCAACAGCCGTTTCCAGAAAACGGTCAATCAGAAGCGGATATTTTTCAGTAATGAAAAGGGCTTGATCGACATATTCTTTGAGAGAATCGTCATTGTATACGATTTTCATTGCACGTCCTCCAAGGACATAACTTGGGCGGACAAGTGCGGGGTAGCCGATTCTTTTTGTGATTACCTTGGCTTCTTCAAAGCTTATGGCTGTACCGTATTCAGGATGGGGAATATTCAGCTGTTCAAGAAGAGCACCGAATTTTTTTCGGTCTTCTGCCAGATCAATGCCTTTTGACGAAGTACCGAGGATGGTTACACCTGCTTCATGAAGTTTTGCTGAGAGTTTCAGTGGAGTCTGACCACCGAAGCTTACAATAACACCGAGAGGCTTTTCGTGTTCAATGATGCGAATGGTATCCTCAAAAGTGAGCGGCTCAAAGTAGAGCTTATCGGCAATATCGTAGTCAGTTGAAACAGTTTCAGGATTACAGTTGACCATAATGGTTTCATATCCGGCCTCTTTAAGAGCGAATACTGCCTGAACACAACAATAATCGAACTCGATACCCTGACCGATCCTGTTTGGGCCTCCTCCGAGAATAATGACTTTTTTCAGGTTTGAGGAAATGGATTCGTTTTCCTCTTCATACGTCGAGTAATGATAAGGAGTTTTTGCATCGAATTCCGCAGCACAGGTATCAACTGTTTTAAAGACAGATTCAACACCGTAATGTTTTCGGAGTGCTCGAATGGATAGTTCTGCTGTATTAAAAATATTGGCAAGCTGAAAATCGGAAAACCCGTTTTGTTTGGCTTGTAACAGCCTCTCTTTCGGAAGTTTCCGGGAAAGGTCAATAATCTCCGGTGTCAGGTCGGAAGCTTGATTGGTCATGCAATATCGATAGTTTTAAGACGCTTCAGGATATAGCTGTATAAAGGTAACAATTCACCTCTTTATTAAAAACCGGTGCATTATACAAAAATGCTCATGCTTCTCAAAGTTGCCGGTTGCTTGTCTCTATTCTATCTTTTATTAGCACCCTGAAAATGGAAGAAGATTTTTTTTACATTACACTCTCCTTGTGTAGTGTGTGTTTTGAAAAAAGGTGTAAAAAATATATGGATAAAAAGCATTTCGATACGATAGAAGCTGCCGTTGAAGATATCCGGGATGGCAAACTGGTTATTGTCATTGACGATGAGGATCGGGAAGATGAGGGCGATTTTATTGGCGCGGCGGATTGTGTGACCACCGAGATGGTGAATTTCATCACAAAAGAGGCTCGGGGTCTACTTTGTGTGGCGGTTACGATGGATCGGGCTAAAGAACTTCAGCTTGATCCGATGGTTCAGAGAAATACCTCTCAGCATGAGACTAATTTTACCGTTTCCGTTGATGCACTGGCCGAAGGAGTAACCACCGGTATTTCAGTGTATGACAGGGCTATGACCATCAAGATGCTTGGCGATCCGGCATCGAAGGCTGACGATTTTTCACGTCCCGGTCATATTTTCCCTCTTCGGGCGATGGATGGAGGTGTGCTCCGGCGTGTCGGTCATACCGAAGCCGCTGTTGATCTGGCCCGTCTTGCCGGATGCAGTCCGGTCGGATTGCTCTGTGAAATTCTCCATGACGATGGCAGTATGGCAAGGCTTCCCGAACTTATCAAGTTAAAAGCGAAGTTCGGCTTGAAGCTCATTACCATCAAGGAGCTTGTTGCCTATCAGATGAAGCGTAACAAGCTTGTACACCGTGCGGTTGAATCAAGGCTGCCGACCATTTACGGGGAGTTCAGGCTGATTGCTTATGAATCCTTTACTGATCAGCAGAATCATATGGCTTTTGTGAAGGGGGATATCACTACTGAAGAGCCTGTTCTTGTCAGGGTTCATTCGCAGTGTGCTACAGGCGATACCTTTGCCTCTCTGCGTTGCGATTGCGGCAATCAGCTCGCTTCTGCACTCAGGATGATCGAAAAAGAAGGACGAGGGGTCCTTATATACCTCATGCAGGAAGGACGGGGTATTGGTCTTATCAATAAACTGAAAGCTTATAACCTTCAGGATCAAGGGTTTGATACAGTCGAAGCCAACGAAAAACTTGGGTTCAAAGCTGATCTCCGCGATTATGGCATCGGGGCACAAATCCTTAAAGATCTTGGAATCAGGAAAATGAAGCTCATGACCAACAATCCGAAAAAAGTAGTCGGGCTGGAAGGGTATGGTCTTGAAATTGTTGAGCGAATCTCGCTCGAGATGCCTTCCAATCCGATGAATCAGAATTATCTTGATACCAAACGCGACAAGTTAGGCCATATGATTGGTTGTTCATGTGGCACAGATACAACAAAATATACACTTCCAAAACTGTAAACTTCCGTCAGGAAAAGGACTGAGAAACCGATGGATACTGACATCCTTCAAAAACAGGATAAAGAGCTCTTTGAGGCTATTGCCCACGAGACAGCAAGACAGAATGAAACCCTTGAGCTTATTGCTTCGGAAAATTTCACCAGTGTCGCGGTTATGCAGGCCTGCGGGTCAGTAATGACCAATAAATATGCCGAAGGGTATCCCGGCAAGCGCTATTATGGTGGCTGCGAATATGTTGATGTCGCTGAAAATCTTGCCCGTGACCGTGCTAAACAGCTTTTCAGATGTGAGTATGTCAATGTACAGCCTCATTCCGGTTCAAGTGCTAACATGGCGGTTCTCTTTTCGGTCTTGAAACCGGGTGACCGTATTATGGGGCTTGACTTATCACATGGTGGGCATTTAACTCATGGCAGTTCGGTTAATTTCTCAGGTCAGATGTTTGAAGCCCACTCTTATGGTGTTGATCGAGAGACGGGCATTATTGATATGAACAAGGTTGAGGAACTTGCCCTTCAGGTTCGGCCAAAACTGATTATCTGCGGAGCCAGTGCTTATTCGCAGGGATTTGATGTCAAAGCGTTCAGAGCTATTGCCGATAAAGTCGGAGCCTTTCTGATGGCCGATATCGCGCATCCTGCCGGGCTTATCGCTGCCGGTTTTCTGGGCGACCCCATGCCGCATTGCCATTTTGTAACCACGACAACACACAAGACTCTCCGCGGGCCAAGAGGTGGCATGATTATGATGGGTACCGACTTCGAAAATCCAATGGGTATTACCATCAAAACCAAAACCGGTTCAAGGTTGAAAATGATGTCCGAGGTGATGGATGCGGAAGTCATGCCTGGTATTCAGGGCGGTCCACTCATGCATATTATTGCAGGCAAAGCGGTCGCATTTGGTGAGGCACTGAAGCCAGAGTTCAAGGTATATGCAGCTCAGGTTATAAAAAATGCAGCCGCTATGGCCGAAAAGTTTAAAGACCTCGGCTACAATATTGTCAGCGGTGGCACTAAAAACCACCTCATGCTACTCGACCTGCGGAACAAAAACGTCACAGGAAAAGTCGCCGAAAACCTTCTCCACGCAGCGGGCATTACCGTCAACAAGAACATGGTTCCTTTTGACGACAAGTCACCCTTTGTCACCAGCGGTATCCGCATCGGTACTCCAGCCATGACCACCCGAGGCATGAATGAAGACGAGAGCAAGCTTATTGCCGATCTTATTGATAAGGTTATCTCATCAGCTGAAAAGTCTGACTCCGCTGATGTATGTCAAGCTGTCAGAACAGAAATAAGGGAGCTTTGCCTCCGTCATCCACTTGAAGGATACGGCGCATTATAGCTGTTTGTTTCTGCTTATTTGTTTGATTTGACGAAAAAGTCCACCTGCATTCCATGAGAATGCAGGTGGACTTTTTCATCTCCCAAGTCACCTGACCCAATGCCATAACATTTCAACGTCTTATTCTGTTGGCATTTGCCCACCACTTTCTTCCGGTTCACATATATGTCTTGGTTAATCTCTTTAAAGCCAAATAGAAGGATTTCTACGGCCATGAAATACCGCTAAAACAACTATACGATGCTTCTTAGCGCGAAAATATATGCTGTAGGGGAAGCGATTGGCTACAATAAGACGAATGTCCTTGTGGACAATGGTGAATTGGAGAGGGTGTTCAGGTGCCAGCGATACACAACGGCCAATTTAATAGATAAACTCTAAAGCCAGTAAATCATGAATATCAACTACTCTTATGCGTAATCCTCTAATGCATGGTCTCCCACCGCATTGTTCTGGATTGATAGTGATTTTATTTTGCCATTCAACCATAAATCTGTAGTCAGGCGCGCTATATTTTCAGTGTTTTCGGAATAAGATAGAGAAAAAATGTGTAAAGTAATTTTTGTTCAGCATAGCTTTCCAGCTTTATCAAAAGATTGAACAGCGTATATTTTATCTCATTGGACGGGGTCTTATAAGTCCGCAAGAATTTTTACAAATGATAGGGGAGTGATAATGAGCACGTTAAGTGTCTGATTGCCGGATTCAGTGGATAAAAAGGCAAAATAACTTGCTGTTCTGGAACATATTTCGGTCAATCAGTTGATCAGCTCTGCATTGGCTGAAAAGATATTTGCGCTGATGACTGAAGATTATCTGCATTAAAGTTCTGAAAGGGGCAGTTGTGAAAATTTTTTTAAGGCGCTATCAATGGTAAAGGCAGTTGAACCGGATGTAGGTGTTCTTGAACCAACGTAATGGGTTCAGCTTTTTTCAAGAATACTGGTGATCATCTTCCCCAGATCTTGCGAAGTTTTTCTGATTTTTTTATCAAGCACAATCTTTTCCTTCAAGAGCTCAATCTCCTTCTCGGTATCGTTTTCAATCCGGATATGCTCTGTCAGCTCTATTTTCTGATGAATCAACGGTTCGAGAATAAGGCTTTTGAAGGCATCAAGGAACATCGTCAGGCATCGTTTTGCATTATCAGCATGTACATCAGATTGTTCGAGCCATTTATTGCTTACCGGCGGGTCAAGCAGCAAGCCGGAAGCAAGATCCCTCGACTCCGGATTGCTGAAGAGACTTATTTCGGTTGTAATATCGATATGCTCTTCAGGATTGCCGGTAATGTCATGGTATCGACGAATCATGTGGGTAAAAATCTGCTGGGCATTCTTATGCGGCAACTCCAGCATCTCTTCATGCGAAGCAGCAAATTCCAGTACAACATTTCCATAAGCAGTGCTTTCAAGCAGCGCTTTTAAAAAAGTTTTTTCAAGAACCGTTAAGTTGGGCGGCTGCTGATGTGTTGGCTGAACGGATGAGCGGTTTTCTGAGGAAGCAGTTTTTTTTGCCTGAACAATCTTTTCTTTGCCGAGAACTTCCAGCAGGGCTTGCTGGCTGATTGCAAGTTTTTCAGATAATTGCTGGAGGTAAAGTTCCTGCTGGATACGGTCGGGGATCAGTGCAATGGTGTGCGCCATTTCCCTTATGGCTTTTGCTTTTATTTCCGGGTTTGACAAATTCTCCGATTCCGTGAAAAAACGGATTTGAAAATCCTGAAACAGCAGTCTGTTTTCATCAGTGAACTGTAAAAATCCTTCCCTGCCTTCACGGCGAACAAAACTGTCGGGATCATCACCGGAAGGAAGCATGACTATAAAGGGGGTTATGCCCTCTGCAAGCAGCGTGTCAAGACCGGTCATCATTGACTTTTTACCGGCCGAATCAGCATCATACATGAACAGTACGCGGCTGGTGTAGCGTTTCAGGATTTTAGCCTGATATCTTGTCAGAGATGTGCCGCATGACGCAACGGCATTTGTTATCCCTGCCTGGTGCAGGGCAAGGACATCCATATATCCTTCAACAAGTATTGCGGTTTCCATCCGCCGGATTGCATCTTTTGCCGAGTTCAGTCCATAAAGAAGTTTTGATTTTTCAAACAATAGGCTTTCAGGAGAATTCAGGTACTTTGGCGTTTGAGGATCATCAAGCAGGGTTCTTCCTCCAAAGCCGACCACCTGCCCCCCAACTGAAAAAACAGGAAAAATCACCCTGTTGCGAAAGGTATCATACCATGAGTTTTTCTGTTTATTCTGGCTGACAAGTCCGAGATCTGTAAGGTGCTTTTGCGGGATTCCTGCCCGCTTTGCTTCATTGAAGAGGCTGTCCCATGAGTCTGGCGCGTAACCAAGGCCAAAGCTTTTTATTGTTTTTTCTGAAAGAGCGCGCCGGATTGCAAGATAGTCATAGCCAATTTTTCCAGACCTGCTTTCCAGAGTTCTTTGAAAGAACTTTGCCGCCCAGCGGAGGGTTTCGGTACGACTGTCTTCTGGCGCATGATTGTGTTCTTTTTTTTCAGTAAATCGACTGATATCAATACCTGTTCGTTTGGCAACCAGTTCGATAGCTTCAGGAAAGGAGACTTTTTCCATTTCCATGACAAAAGAAAAAACGTTGCCTCCTTTACCGGTTGAAAAGCACTTGTAAATTTGTTTGTCGGGCGAAACGACAAATGAAGGAGTTTTCTCCTGTGTAAAAGGAGAGAGAGCTTTATAGTTGCGCCCCGCAGGCTGAAGTATCAGATAATCAGAAATAATATCAACAATGTCTGCAGCCTGTCTAATATCATCAATGGTCGAATGAGGGATCATGTGCCTGTTGTGTGACGTTGATATTATTTCAGGAACACGTTTTATTTTCTCGCGATGAGCGATTACTATTGAAAAATCAAAAGCTTATTTATTAAATTTACAACTTATTACAGTAGTTGTTTTTGTCGCTTTACTTTCAACTGTTGTTGTTTATATAAAAAAGTAAAGGGCATTAAAAATAATTTCTGTGCAAGCTGCGGTTCCTGTTATTGTAAAAATATGCTCTATAGTATAGCAAATTACAGGATGGTTCATAATGCTTCGTTTATATCCATGATTGTAAAAAACAATTGAAAAACTATGAAACATGGTTTTTTTACGGCCTTACTCATTGCAGTAACGTATGCGGTTTCACTCGGGTTTTATTATTGGATGGGCAGCACTCCGCCGGGCTCAATGTTCCATGCCGTTTTCAACGGGGGACTGGTTGTCTCGGTGCTTATGTCACTGATTATGATGGTGATAGCCTACACTGTGGAACGTATCATAGCTTTGAACAAGGCTTCAGGCAAGGGAAATATTCCTGATTTTGTGCATGGTCTCAAACAGGATATCGACAACGGCTTTATTGATCAGGCCATTGCTAAATGTGACGACCATCAGAGTTCACTTGCAGCCGTGCTTCGTGCAGTGCTTGACCGGTACAAAAAACTCGGCCAATATAATGTGGTCGATCGGGAGAAAAAGATCAGCGAAATGGAAAAGGCTGTAGAGGAGGCTACGATTATGGAAATGCCGCTTCTTGAGAAAAATCTTGTGTCGATTTCCACAATCGCCTCAATTTCCACCATGGTAGGACTATTGGGAACCACACTTGGCATGATCCGCGCTTTTGCCGCTATGGCAACCAGTGGCGCTCCTGACGCCGTGCAGCTTTCACTGGGTATTTCTGAAGCTCTGTTTAATACTGCACTTGGTATTCTCGGCGGTATTATGGGTATTGTTGCTTATAACGTGTTTACAAGCCGCGTTGATCGGTTCAGTTACACGATTGATGAAGCTGCATTCTATATCATACACACTCTTGGAACCGGTAAAACGGAATAATTGCTGATGTCAAGGATCAAGGCAAAACGTGTTGGATTTCGCATTGATATGACGCCAATGGTGGACGTTGCGTTTCTCCTGTTAACGTTTTTCATGTTGACAACCAAGTTTCGCCCTCCTGAAGTTGTTAAAATTAACCTTCCTGCATCACATTCAGTGCAAAAGCTTCCAGAATCAAATGTTCTGACAGTGACGGTGAGCTCTCAAAACACTTTTTTCATGGGGGTATCTTCACAGCAATCCCGGGAAAAAATATTTAATTCCGTTATTAAGCAGAAGCTGATGAGTGCAGGATTGTCATCTAAAGCAGTTGCGGATTCCCTGAAAAACTTTAAACTTGCCGAAAACTTTCGTGTCGATCGCGATGAGCTGGACAAATTTGTTGTCATGGCCCGCTTTGCAGACCCGAAACTTCGTCCGGTCGTCAAAGCTGATTCCGATGCTGGCTTTGAAGCGGTGAACCATGTCATCAAGGTTTACAAAAAAGCCAACATGCTAACCTTCAATCTGATTACGGTCCTTAAAAAGGAGGTTCGTTGACAAATGGGTATTGTTGATTCTCCAAACGGACGTCAAAGTCATAAAAAAGGGAGGAAACGATCAAAACGAATCGGATTTCGTCTTGATATGACCCCAATGGTAGATGTCGCATTTCTTCTCTTGACTTTTTTTATGTTGACAACAACCTTCTCAAAATCCAATACCATGGAGATCAATACTCCCCCCGAAAGGTTGGAGGTAAAGGTTGCAGAAAAAAACGTCATGACGATGCGGATTGCCGGCGATGGTATGGCGTATTGTTCTCTTGGTAATGAGGCACCAAAAAAATTGCCTCTTTATGCCTCTCTGGATACCCGTCAGTTTTCTTTGAGTCCCCAGTTGCGCAATCTCCTGAAGCTGCTGACCGTGGCTAACCAGAAAATGGTTATTGTTGTTAAAATCAGCGATAAAGCAAAATATAAACAGCTTGTTGATATTATTGACGAGCTTAATCTTATGAAAATCGACCGGTTCAGTCTCGATGATTATACTGAGCAGGATGCGCTGGAAGTAAAAAGAGCTGTTTAAGCATACGAATAAACAAAGGAGTTCATTCAGGTGGCTTCAAAATTTGCTAAAAATCATCAGGAAACCTTTCACAAAAAAGCTCTTTCATGGTCCTTCGGTGAAGAGTTTCTTGATACGGACAGTTTAAGAAAGTTGCATTACGGCAATCTTTTTCTGCGTCGTCAGGCTCATCTGTTTCTTAGCCACGGGGTTATTACCGCAATTGCGCTGCTCACTTTTTTTTGGCTTATTACAGCTAACTGGCAGACTATTGCTTCATTGACAGGATTGTTTGACAAAGATACTCATCCTATGGTTCAGTGCTATGAAGTTGTTACCAGTGTCACACAACTTCCGCCACCTCCACCTCTGGCCGCTCCCGAGCCTGTTCCTGTGACGCCATCATCTGCTGTGGCTCCGCCGAATGTTGGGAAAATTAAAAAGGTCAGTCAGGAGGAAGCTCCTCATGAACAGACTGTTGCAACGCAGAAAGAGTTAAAACAGGCGATTCAGACTCAGGGTACCGGTTCAGGTTCAGGAAGCGGAAGTGCATCATCTGGTGATGAAGTGCCCATGTTTGTGCCTTGCGAAAAAATGCCCGGTTTTCTTGATCAGAAAAAACCTGTCTATCCCGAGATGGCACGAATTGCCGGAATTACGGGAAAGGTGTTTGTCAGTGTTCTGATTGGAGAAGATGGACGCCCCGTCAAGGCAAAGGTTATGAAACGAATTCCCGCTGACTGTGATGTGTTTGATGCGGTTGCCATAAAGTCCGTGATGGAATCTAAATATTATCCTGGTATTCAGAATGGCAGCCCTATAAAGGTCTGGTTTACCGTCCCGATCAGGTTTCAGCTCGATTAATCAGCTGTTGCTTTTCTGTTTTGACCGGTACAGAACGGCAAAGATAATCCATCCATAGGCGGCAACGAGGGTTATTGGACTGACAAAAAGAGCGAAAGTTCCATTCACTTCTTTTTCGAGGTACATGACTCCGTAACTCCCGGCAATGACTAGTGCTCCGAGAGCTATCATGATATAGTTGATAGCTCCCAGAGGCATGTCTGCTGCTTTTTCAGCAGTTTTAACCTGTTGTTTCTTCCGTAAATATTTCATCAAGTGCGATTATACATTGTTGAGCCTCCTCTCTGGTGATGGTCAGGGGAGGAAGAAGCCTTATGACGTTCTGGCTTGTTGCGTTGATGATAATATGTTTCCGTAGCGCTTTTTCAACATAATATTTAGCCTCTTTATCAACGGTTATGCCAATCATCAGACCATATTGACGGATGTCGAGGATTTGAGGATGACGACCGGCGAGTTTCTGCAGTTCATCATGCATATAGCGTCCGGTTTCCTCGGCCTGCTTCATGAGTTGATCTTCATCGATAGCCTCTATCATGGCAATTCCAGCTGCGCATGCTACTGGATTACCGCCAAACGTAGTCCCATGGTTGCCGTAAGTCAGAACATCTGCTACCTTTTCGCTGCCGATCACGGCCGACAAGGGCAGACCGCCTCCAAGCGGTTTTGCAAGGCATACCATATCGGGATTTGCGTCCACATGCATATAACTGAAAAACTTTCCTGTTCTTCCGCAACCGGCCTGAATTTCATCCGCAACGATCAGAAAGTTATATTGCTGGCGCAGTTCCTTCAGCCTGTCTATAAATTGCTGTGAAATACGGTGAATACCACCCTCGCCCTGAACTGCTTCAATAAAAACAGCCGCTGTATTGTCTGAAACTTTTTCTTCAAGGTCGGTTATGTCATTGAAGGCGATCATGCCTGTTCCAGGCAGCAGTGGATCAAATCCGTCGATATATTTGGCTTTTGCCGTCAGCGACATGGCGCCGTATGTTCTTCCGTGGAAACAGTTACTCAGTGAAAGAACCTCTTTCTTTTGTTCACCGCCTATCCTTCCAGCCCATTTTCTTGCCATTTTAATGGCTGCTTCTATTGCTTCGGTTCCACTGTTGGCAAAAAAAACCTTAGAGAGTCCGGAAAGAGTGAGCAGTTTTTCAGCGAGCTCAAACTGGGGTTGTATCATAAAAAGGTTTGAGGCATGGATCAGTTTCGCAGCTTGATCACTTATTGCCTTTACGAGGCGTTTATCACCATAGCCAAGGGCATTGACACCAATACCGGCAATCATATCGAGATAACGGGTTCCATCATTGCTGATCAGCCAAACGCCCTCACCATGGCTGACGGCAATAGGAAAACGGGCATAGTTATGAAAAAAAAGCTTCTGTTCGCTTTCCTGGTTTATGGGTAGTGGTTTCATGCTTTTTTATGCTTCAAGAGATTGCATTGCTGAATAACAGAGTAACAAATGCTTGATTATAATAATGAAAGAGGAAGGGGTCAAACATTTTTTTCCGCGTATCTTCTGACCACAAATACCCGAATAAACCTCCAGATACCATAAGTTCCTGTCAAGAGTGCGTAAAGCCTGAGATCATCTTTTGATACTTGAGGTAAACTATCCGGGAAAAAAAGGGTATACAACGCAATACCGATAAAGGTCATCGAAAGAAGTATGCCCGTGACCATCGATGCTGCAAAGTTTTTAATCATTCGTGTTTGTCTTTTTTTACCTGTATTGCACAGGGGTCAGGGTCAGGATAGAACCTCCACTCCTTGTTGACAATCAGGCGTGCACCATAGCTGAAGGTGAAATAAGACCATCCCCACTGCATCAGTACAAAAACCCTGTGCCGGAAGCTGGTCAGGAAGTAGATATGTACCAGCAGCCAGGTGAACCATGCTAAAATACCATCAAACTTTATGCTTCCAAATTCAACAATAGCCTTGTTTTTGCCAATTGTAGCCATTTGGCCTTTATCGCGGTACCTGAACAGTTTTCTTGTCTTAACTTTCAGATCAAGCAGAATGTTTTTGCCAATGGTTCGTCCTTGTTGCAATGCAACAGGAGCAAGACCCGGCAGTGTCGTTCCATTTGCTATTACAAAATGAGCAAGGTCGCCACCGACAAATATTTCCGGATGACCGGGAACACTAAGGTCTTCTCCAACAACGATACGGCCGATCCTGTCGGTTTCCAAGCCGATGGTCCTGCCGATCTCTATTGCAGTAACACCGGCGGCCCAAAGCACCGTGGCAGCTTCTATCCGTTCCTTGCCAATCTGCACCCCGTTCTCATCTACATTGCTGACCATGCTGTTTGTCCAGACCTGAACGCCGAGTTTTTCAAGGGACCTGGTCGCCTTGCTTGCAAGTTCAGGATCAAAAGAGCCAAGAATGCGCGGAGCAGCTTCGACGATAAAAATTCGGGTAAGCTTCGGGTCAATGTTCCGATAAAACTTAGAGAGAGTGTAGCGGCTCATTTCACCGATTGAGCCTGCCAGTTCGACTCCGGTTGGACCTCCGCCAACAATGACAAATGTCAGCAGCTTTTTCCGTTCAACAGGGTCTTTTGTTCTTTCAGCACGCTCATAAGCCTCCATTACCCTTCGGCGGATCTCTTTTGCCTGAGCGAGGGTTTTCAGTCCGGGAGCATACTCTTCCCACTGGTTGTTGCCGAAATAGTGATGCTGCACACCGCAGGCAAGAATAAGGTAGTCGTAATGAATATTGCCGAAATCGGTCATAACAATTTTATTCTCAATATCGGCATTTGTGACAATGCCCTTGAAAACCGTGATGTTTCGGTAATTCGCCAGCATATTTCTCAGCGGAGCAGCAATATCACCCTCTCCAAGCGCAGCCATAGCCACCTGGTAAAGAAGAGGCTGGAAGAGATGGTAGTTTTTCCTGTCGATGAGAGTAACTTCGATATCAACGTTATTGCCCAGTATTCTGGCCGCATTAAGTCCTGCAAAACCACCCCCGACTATCACAACCTGCTTTTTCATGTATCAGTGTTACCTTCAGTTAAATCCATAAATGTTCTCTCTCTGTATTTTTGCAAAATAGCAGTAATACAGAAAGGAAATTGATTAAAGTAAAAAAAAGAAAGAAATTCCCCCTCTCTGCAAGAGTTTTCCTGCGAAATCCAACCGAAGGAGAGCTGAATAGTCAAAAAAATTCAGCGGGTGGTATACGCTGTTTCAGCCTGTTACTTTTTCAGGTGAGGTGTTCGATGATATCTCTATGGTTGGGGAATTTTTTCAGGAGCGTTGTTCTATCGGCAAATGTAAAGTCCCTGAATTCAAATCCTGGTGCAACGACGCAGCTGACCAGCGAATAGCTTTCGTTTTCAGGATTTTCCAGAGAGGCCCCGAACCAGCTCTCCGCAGGGACGGTTTCCTGCAGAACCTCACAGTTTTCAACAGACATTCCAAGAGTAAAGCCTGATGGCTCGCCTTTTTTTGGAAACATGTAAACCTTCAGAGGGTTGCCCGCATGAAAGAACCAGAGTTCGTCAGAATGAATTCTATGCAGTTTAGAGCGATCTGTGCCTTTGAGCAGATAAAAAATGGCGGTCGCGTAGGAACGCTTACCACTGAAGATAGAGGTATTCGTAAAAGCATAGGAGCCGCCGCTGCGGTAAGTTTCTCTGTAGTATCCCCCTTCAGGATGGCATACAAGCTGTAAGCGATCTATCCAGAATTCAGCTTTTTGCATAGAGTTTTTCTCTGATTTTTCCGGTTTTCTGCCGGGACGCATCGGCAAGTTTCTGGCGAAACTCAATCAACCCGGTCATTAAGCTTTCATCGGAAAGCGCGAGGATCTGAATGGCCAGCAGAGCGGCATTTCGAGCATTGTCAATGCCAACGGTAGCTACCGGAATACCTGCCGGCATTTGTACAATGGAGTAAAGAGCGTCCTGCCCATTGAGTTTGCTGCTGAAAATCGGAACGCCAATAACAGGAAGTACGGTCATGGCTGCCGTAACGCCGGGAAGGTGCGCCGCGCCGCCAGCTCCGGCTATAATGACTTTCAGCCCTCTCTCTTTGGCTGAAGAGGCATATTGCTCAAGGTCATGTGGTGTCCTGTGTGCTGAAATAACAGAACATTCACAGGTGATGCCAAATTCATCAAGAACCAGCGCAGCTTCTTTCATAATGTCGAAATCAGAGTCCGACCCCATGAGGATGCCGATAATGGGTATGTTTTTTTCCGGTATGCTTTTAATCATAAAAAAGGATAGTTGGTCTCAGGCTTTCTGGTTTGTTTGAAGGCTAATGATTTATGAAATTGCCGAGTTTTATGTATTTTCCCGTGACATGAATTTAAAAAAATAATACTTGAAGAGGAAGATTAACAATGGTAACTAATCTTGCAGTAAAGTACAGTAATCCCGGACCTCGTTATACAAGCTATCCCACCATTCCCTCATGGAGCACCGATGGTGTGACCCAGGAGCAGTGGAAAGGGGCAATGGTCAAAGGTTTTAACGACAGCAATGAAACAACCGGAATCAGTCTGTATATTCACATCCCATACTGTGAGAATCACTGTTACTTCTGTGGCTGCAATGCTCATCGTACTCAGGATCACTCTTATGAAACGCCCTATCTTGAGGCTCTTCTTAAGGAATGGCAGATGTATATCGATGTTTTTCCTGGCACCCTTAATGTCAAAGAACTGCATATTGGTGGCGGAACCCCTACCTTTTTCAGCCCTGAAAATCTGACCAGGCTTATTGACGGTATATGCAGGCACGTCAATAAAATGGACAACTATATGTTCAGTTTCGAAACCAATCCCCGCTCGACATCGAGGGAACATCTGGAAGCCCTTTATAATGTCGGTTTCCGGCGCATGAGTTTCGGAATCCAGGATTTTGACCCGGTTGTTCAGAAGGAGATCAATCGTCTCCAGTCATTTGAACTGGTTAAGGAAAAGGTTGATCTTGCCCGCGAGATAGGTTTTACCTCAATTAATTTTGACCTTGTCTATGGCCTGCCCAAGCAGACACTTGCTACCATTACAGACACCATCAAGAAGGTTATGGAGCTCAAGCCCGATCGTCTGGCATTTTATGCATACGGTCATAATCCGCACATGTATGAAGGTCAGCGTAAGTTCAATGAGGCCGATCTGCCTGTTGGTGACGTCAAGCAGGAACTTTACGATAAAGGCAGTGCCATGCTTGAGTCGATCGGCTATCATGAAATCGGCATGGACCATTTTGCCCTGGAAGGTGATGCTTTGTATGTAGCGGCAAAAAACGGCACACTTCATCGCAATTTCATGGGTTATACAGAAAATACGACACAGATGATGCTTGCTATCGGATCATCATCTATCAGTGACACATGGTACGCTTTCGCGCAGAATGAGCGGGAAGATGCCGGTTATATCAAAGCTGTGAATGAAGGACGGTTCCCGCTTCATCGTGGTCATCTGCTTACCGACGAGGATCTTGTGCTTCGCCGTCATATTCTGAACTTGATGTGCAAACAGGAAACATCATGGCAGGATCCGAAACTCTACTGTGACGAACTTGATATTGCTCTCTATCGTCTTGAGGATATGGAAAATGACGGCCTTGTTGTTCTGCTTGACAAGGGAGTTCGCGTTACCGAAGTCGGCATTCCTTTTCTCAGAAACATATGCATGGCATTTGATGCCAGACTCTGGAGTTCAGATAGTCTTTCAAAAGCATATAATGTATCCAGAGATATCCAGAAGGCCTATATCGAGAAAGCCCGGCTTGCAAAAGCTCAACAGGTTGGCTGATCAAAAGAATGAATCCAATGAAAAGGGTGATTTTGGTCACCCTTTTTTTATGTCCATTTTATGAAAAAAACAATAAAAATAGGGTTCATCGGTAGTGGATGGGCTAAAATAGCTCAAGCTCCGGCATTCTCATTGATGGATAATGTAGAGCTTTCGGCAGTGGCAAGCCCAACCGAACTGCACCGTCAGAAGTTCATGTCTATGTTTGATATAGCCCAGGGGTTTTCCGATTGGCGCGACATGCTTAAGTGCGACCTTGACTTTGTCTGCGTCACGACGCCGCCCTCCCTTCATGCCGACATGGTAACGGGGGTGCTTCAAAGTGGTAAAAGCGTCCTGTGCGAAAAGCCTTTTGCCCTCGGTCTTCTCGATGCAACAGCAATGGTTGATGTAGCATCTAAATCTCCCGGGCTGGCCCTTCTCGACCACCAGCTCCGCTTTCATCCCGCAGTTCGTGGCATGAAACAAATGATTGATGGTGGTGAAATTGGCAAAGTCTATGAGGTCCGTGCCGTTGTCAACCTTGCCAGTCGTAACCGTCCTGACATGCCTTGGTCATGGTGGTGCGATGCTTCAAGAGGCGGTGGCGCTCTCAGTGCGATAGGCTCTCATCTTATCGACATGAATCGCTATCTCATTGGAGAGATTGCTGAAGTCTCATGCAATCTCTCCACCAGTATTCCCTTGCGCCCGGATAATAGTGGCAGGCCCTGTGCAGTGACCTCCGATGACAACTTTGCAATGATGATGAAGTTCGGACCCTCCTCCGTTGCCCTTGGCTGCTCCTCTCTCATGCACGTCACTACGGTTGGGGCATACACATGGTTCTCTTTTGAGGTTGTAGGAAGCCTCAAGACTGTAAGGCTTGACGGTGCAGGTAGGCTCTGGGAAGTGATAAACGATAATGCAAAAAGGGGTCGTAGCCTTATCGACGCCCCAAGGTGGAAACTCATTGAACCGATGCTTTCGTGGGATGAGCTGGTCCTACAGGAAAAGATCAGACAGTCTTCACTCGCTGTGCACGGTATTTTTGCTGTCGGTTTTGCGTTTCTTGCCCATCGGATTGTCAAGGCACTGCGTAACAAAGAAAAAACCCTGCACGATGCGGCAGGGTTTATTGATGGTCTGAAGATTCAGAAGGTTCTTCAGGCCGGTTACCGCTCCGATCGCCTTCGCAACTGGGTCAAGGTCTGACCCTTTACGAATACCGTTCCCACTCGGCAAAAACTGCACTCAGTTCACTACAGAGCTTATGGTACCCATCAAGAACCTTGGCATTCTCATCCTGGCTCTTCTTGTAAAAATCCTCTGTCGCCATTATTGTCTCAACTGACTCTTTTTTCTTCTCAAGCTGATTAATCTTCAACTCAAGCTCTTCGATTTTCTTCTTATCCTTCTTTGCGCTGGCGCTCTTTTCAGCCTGTGCTTTTTCTTTCTCGGTCACCTTTATCGGAGTGCTCTGCTCTTTCTGCCGGCTCGCTGCTTCCAGTTTGCGCTCAGCTTCTATTACTTTTTCAGCCTTCTCCAGATACTCCGCATAGGTACCTAAATAGAGCTGAAGAGATCCGTTTTTTATTTCAACAACCTTGTTGACCAGACTATCGAGAAAATAGCGATCATGGCTTACAATCAAGAGGGTACCGTCATAGTATTCCAGTGAGTCGATCAGCATCTCTTTCGATCGCATATCAAGGTGATTGGTCGGTTCATCCATTATCAAAAGGTTCGAAGCCTGAAGCAGGATTTTTGCCAGAGCAACCCTCGACTTTTCGCCTCCTGACAATACCCTGATCTTTTTATTGACAGCATCGCCGCTGAAAAGAAAGCATCCAAGAATATCCCTCACTTTTTTCTGAGCTTCCGACGTGGGAGCCGAATCGACCATTTCCGTATAAATGCTTTTTTCTTGTGACAGGTTTTCCGTCTGGTGCTGTGCAAAGTAGTTCATAGTGACATTGTGTCCCATGCTAAGCTTGCCATCGAAGTCAATTTGCCCTGCAAGAATTTTACAGAAAGTGGTTTTTCCTGCACCGTTTGAGCCGACAATTGCAATCCTGTCGCCACGCATCACTTCAAGATTGATATCGTTAAGTACCTGTTTTTTTGAGCCGTCCGGAAGGATATAAGCTTTTTTAACGCCATCAAGCCGCATAACTTCACGTCCGGACGGATTTGCCTTTGGAAATCGAAAGGAGATTCTTGAAAGATCTTCTTCCGGCGACTGCATATTTTTTTCCATTTTTTCCATTTGCCTCAGCCTGCTCTGTGCCTGCCTGGCCTTGGTTGCCTTGTAGCGAAAGCGATCGACAAACGCCTTCAACTCCGCCACTTTTTTGACGTCATTTGCATATTTACCCATCATCAGCTCATACCGCTCAGCCTTCTCTTTTTCATAATAGGAGTAGTTCCCCTTGTATTCATTGACCTGTGTGAATGCAATTTCCAGGGTTTTGGTTGTAAGCTTGTCAAGGAAAAAACGGTCATGCGACACAATGATGTAACTATGCTCATAGTTGAACAGATAATTTTCAAGCCAGCGCAGCGAGTCGATATCAAGGTGGTTCGTCGGTTCATCAAGCAGCAGCAGCGTCGGATTCTGCAACAGTAGTTTTGTGAGATGCAAGCGCATCTGCCATCCACCAGAAAAATCTTTGACCTTTTTATGAAAATCTATTTCACTGAATCCGAGTCCCCCGAGGACTTTTTCTGCATTTGACTGCATGGTATAGCCTCCAAGACGCTCAAATTCATGCATTGCATCGGAAAAGCGCTCTATAAGCAGGTGGTACGCCTCGCCCTCATAATCCTGATCAGGTAGGGCGAGCTCATGCTCCATGCGGGTTATTTTATCCGACAGCTCAAAAAGCCGCACGTTTGCCTGAAGGGCATACTGCAGGGCAGTTTTTTCAAGATCGGCATCAAACGATATTTCCTGTGGAAGATACCCGATTGTAGTATCTGCAGACTTAAGAAATTGTCCGGTAATAATGAGGGCGGAGTCGGTATTCGGGGCGCTTATAAGGCGCAGGAGAGTTGTCTTTCCTGTACCGTTAAGGCCGACAAGACTGACATGGTCTTTGTCTCCAACGCGGAATGAGGTATCATTCAGGAGTTCTTTGGTTCCAACACTGAGGGAGAGGTTTCTTGCTTCAAGCATGGTAGAGAGGACTTATGAAAAGGATCAGCATCATTGAAAAAATTTTATACACGGTGGAAAAGATACAATATTTCACCAAAGCTTCACGCTTCTTCATTGTATTGTAAAAAAGGTAATTTTTTTAGATGAATATCTATTATATAAACGTTCAATATTGACAGCGTTTTTAAAGTAGCTATTCTCATGAAAAATATTGTTTAAAAGGAAACACATGCGGCTAAGCGTTTATCATTTTAAAATGCAAGGTTTTAGTGAAAAGATCGTCAAACGGGAAAACTCAGAATGCAGCTAATAATTTTAGAAAGAGAAAGGACAGCTTACCCATGAGGATTAAAATAAATCTGTTTGTGGCGATGGCTTTTCTCATTGTTGTCTCTCCACTGCATGCTGTAGAGTCTGTAAGCTGGGAACAGTGTGTTAGTGAAACTTTGAAGGCTCATCCCGACCTCTATTCAGCACTGGCGGTGTTACAGCAGGCTGAAGCCGATAAGCGTATTACAAAAGGAGCGCTTTTTCCTCAGCTCAGTTTTAACGTAAATGCTTTAGAGAACACAACAACAGCACAAGGAATCGTACCGCCTTTATCATCCTCATATTCGTTGTCGGCACAGCAGCTCCTTTATGACGGACACAAAACATCAAACCAGATCGCCAGTAACGCAGAAGCCATCAAGGCAGCTCAATACAACTACAATGCTATTTCTGCCAATGTACGCTTTACACTCCGGTCAGCATTTACCCAATTGCTCAAAGCTCAGGACCTTGTCGGTCTGACTGTTGAAATCGCCGAAAGACGACAAAATAATGTCCGGTTGATTAGTCTGCGCTACCAGAGTGGACGTGAACATATCGGTTCGCTTCGCCAGGCTGAGGCTGATCTTGCGCAGGCTCAGTTTGAAGTCTTTCAGGCTAAACGAGCTCTTATCCTTGCCCAGACAAATCTTGCCTCTGCACTCGGACGCGATACGCATCAGCCGCTGAGGGTTAAGGGGACATTCACTGTCAGTGACCTTTCGACCAGCAAGCCCGATCTTGCCCAGTTGGTAAAAAACAATCCTCTGTTTCAGAAGCTTGAAGCGAAAAGCAGCGCAGCACATTTTGATCTTGATGCTTCCAAAAGTGCTTTTTCACCTCAACTCTATCTGAACACAACGGTTGGGAGAGGTGCGTATGAGCGACTGCCGATCGACGCGATTGATTTTAGTGCAGGGTTGACAGTTTCCGTGCCCATTTATGAAGGCGGCAGCGGCAGGGCCCGGGTTGCCAAAGCAAGGGCATTCTTGAGTCAGCAGAATGCCGATGAAAAAAGCGGTTTTCTCCTGTTGTTCAACGCGCTCGAACAAAGCTGGAAAAGTTTTCAGGACGCCCGGCAAATGGTCGTTGTGCAAAGCAAGCAGCTTGAGGCGGCAAGCCAGCGCTCAAAAATTGCTAACGCCCAATACTCGAATGGTCTTGTTACCTTCAACGATTGGGTGATTATTGAAAACAATCTTGTCAGTGCAAAAAAAAATTATCTCAATGCCGAGGCCGATATGCTGATTGCCGAGGCTCAATGGATCCAGTCAAAAGGAGGAGCGCTTGAAGGTCAGCAGGAATAAACTGAAATGGGGCATTACGCTTGCGGTAGTTGTTTTAGGAGTTGGAGGATTTTTTGTATTCAAGGGAACCCGCCAAACGGAAAAACGCTTTGTTGAAATTTATCCTTTACGAGGAACTATCAGGGTATCAATCTCAACGACCGGAGCGGTTGAGCCACTGAATCGTGTTAAAATCCAGTCATCGGTTGGTGGCAGAATCGAGGAAATTCTTGTCAATGAAGGGCAGTTGGTGAAGAAAGGAACCGTTCTTGCCATGCTCAGCTCAACAGAGCGAGCTGCGCTGCTCGATGCTGCAAAACTACAGGGCAAAAGTGAAGAGAGCTATTGGAACAATGTGTATAAAAAAACTACAGTACTTGCTCCTATGGACGGGCAGGTTATTGTGCGCAGTGTCGACCCTGGTCAGACCGTGACGGCGAGTGATTCGCTCTTCGTGCTGTCGGATCGTCTTATTGTTAAGGCGTTCGTCGATGAAACCGATATCGGGCGGGTAAAGATCGGGCAGAAAGCGTTGATGGGACTTGATGCCTATCCAGACATCCGTGTAAGCGGATCTGTTCAGCACATCTATTATGAGTCACATCTGCAGAACAACGTCAACATTTACAATGTCGATATTATTCCTGACCGGATTCCTAATGTATTTCGTTCAGGCATGAGCGCTAACATTAAAATCATTGTTCAGGAAAAGAACGGAGTTTTACTTTTACCGATCAGTGCAGTGCAGAATAGAGACGGTAAAACTTTTGTGCGCCAGAAAAGTGATGATGCCGAAAAAGGACGGCGATACACAAAGGTAAGGATGGGAATACAGGATGGCAGCAATATCGAGATTCTTGATGGCTTGTCGGATAACTCTGTTGTCTTGATTCCCGACACCTCTTTTGTCTTGCCGAAAAACCAGAGTGGAGCAAATCCTTTCATGCCCCAACAGCACAGGCCAAAACAATGACGCACATGCTTGAACTTGCTGATGTTCACCGTACATATCAAATCGGGGATAGTACTGTTCATGCATTGCGCGGTGTTTCCCTAAAGATAGAGCAGGGCGATTTTGTGGCAATCATGGGGGCTTCAGGGTCTGGAAAATCCTCACTTCTCCAGATTCTTGGTCTTCTGGACAATCCAGACAAAGGGGAGTACCTGATTTTTGGCAATAATGTCAATACCCTTTCCGAAGATGAACAGGCCGGAGTGCGCAATAATGTTGCCGGTTTTGTGTTTCAACAGTTTCATCTGCTCAAGAGGATGGATATTGTCGATAATGTCAGGCTGCCCCATATCTACAGCGGAATAAAAGGTGATTTTCGTCAGGAGGCGATAAAACATCTCAAGATGGTTGGACTTGAACACAGAATCGATCATACTCCAAATCAGCTTTCAGGAGGCGAGCAGCAACGTGTGGCAATAGCAAGAGCGCTGGTTCGTGATCCATTGATCATCTTTGCCGATGAGCCGACCGGCAATCTTGATACGAAGAATTCTGCCGAGATCATGAAAATTCTGCAGGGCCTTCATGCAGAGGGTAAAACCATTATCATGGTTACGCATGAAAATGAAATTGCCGCGTATGCTCACCGTATCATTACCATGCGTGATGGTCTCATTGTTGCTGATGATCGAAAATCCGGGATGGAACAAATAGCTGCAGTTGCCGGAAAGAACGGAATTGATATGCGAGGTGCTGCAAAAAGCTCATTATGGCAGGATGGGCGATTTATTGGATTTATTGCACAAGCTTTTCAGGCCATTCTTGCCAACAAGATGCGTTCCTTTCTTTCTGTCCTTGGTATTCTTGTTGGAGTGGCGTCGGTGATTGCCATGATGGCACTTGGTGACGGAGCTAAAGCATCAATGCAGGACCAGCTTAAATCTATGGGTTCAAACATGCTTGCGATCAGGGCGGGATCGGCCAAGATCCACGGCGCCTCACAGGGTGCAGGCGCTGTTGCCCGTTTGACTTTTCTTGATGAGGACGCGATTGCCTCCCTTCATTCCTTGGTTAAACATGCATCAGGAGTAGTCAATGGAAATGGTATGATAGTTTTCGGCGCTAAAAACTGGACCACAACCCTTAACGGTGTAGGATATGATTGGGGTACGATGCGTGCAGTGGTACCAACAGTCGGGAGGTGGTTTACCCCTGAGGAGATTCAAACGCGAGAAAAAGTAGTGATTATCGGAGTAACCGTTGCCAAACAGCTTTTCGATAACATTAATCCGATTGGGAAAATTGTTAAAATCAACAGAATTAATTTTACGGTAATCGGCATTGCTCCACCCAAAGGTTTTTCTGGACCGCAGGATCAGGATGACATGGTGTTCATTCCAGTGACGACCGCCATGTACCGTTTGCTCGGCAAGACCTATCTTGGTGGTATTTATGTTGAAGTCACTCAACCCGAATTGATTGGAAAAGCTACAGCCACGATCAGGGAGCTGATCATAAAACGACATCGGCTGAAACCCGATGACGATTCCTTCAACATTAGGGATATGACAGAAATTCAACGGATGCTCAGCAGTACAACGCAGACCATGACTCTTCTGCTTGGTTCCATTGCCGCGATTTCGCTGGTGGTAGGAGGCATCGGTATTATGAATATCATGCTGGTTTCCGTAACCGAACGCACACGGGAGATCGGGCTGCGCAAGGCAATTGGTGCCCGGAGAAACGATATCATGCTGCAGTTTCTTGTCGAATCGGTTGGTATGACCGTCAGCGGCGGGATTATCGGTATAGGTTTTGGAATTGGTATCTCACTCGTTCTGTCCTTTTTTGCCGGATGGGCGGTAAAAACTTCTTTGATATCGGTTGTTCTTGCTACCGCATTTTCAGCACTTACCGGTATTTTCTTCGGTCTCTGGCCTGCCAGAAAAGCCGCAGCACTTAAACCGGTTGAAGCCCTTCGCTACGAATAGAAAGAGATGAAAAAAAAGTTTTTTTTGCCGCAAGATTCTAACAGAAACCGCGTCTTATGTTTTGAATAGATGTTGATGTCGTTTGATGCACTTATGAGTAGGTATCAGAAAAGATGGCAGCAACGGGTCGGGTCGGATTTGGTTGTGTGTGTGACTGGTGATGATTCAGTGCAGTAAAAATGACTGATGATTGATAGGTTATGACCTGACAGGTTGTTGTTTTTGATAGCGAAGAAGTTTTGTTACTTCTTCGCTATTTTTTTCGGTTTTTAACTCTTTACTATAAGGATTGACACAAAAAAAAAGACACTCCACAGAGTTAATGCGGGGTGTCTTTTTTTTGTGTTTGAGCGTTTCAGGTCAGGAAGCCAAAGCTGCCTGTACTTTTTTTGCGGCATCACGCAGGCCGTTGGCTGAAATAAGGTTCAACCCGGAATCATCCAGCATTTTTTGCGCAATCGGAGCATTGGTTCCTTCCAGCCTTACAATAACCGGCAGGTGAAGGCCGATTTTTTTTGCGGCTTCGATAATACCGCCAGCTACACGGTCGCAGCGGACAATTCCTCCGAAAATGTTCACAAGAATTGCCCTGACGTTTTTGTCACTCAGAATAATCTTGAATCCCTCTTCAACTGTTTGCGGGTTTGCTGAACCGCCAACGTCAAGGAAGTTTGCAGGTTTCCCGCCGGCAAGCTGGATCATGTCCATGGTGGCCATTGCCAGTCCTGCTCCGTTGACCATACAACCAACATTGCCGTCAAGACGGACGTAGTTAAGATTTGATTTTGAAGCTTCGACTTCAAAAGGATCTTCTTCAGTAATATCTCTCAGTTCAAGAAAATCTTTATGGCGGAAGAGGGCATTGTCATCAAAATTGATTTTGGCATCAAGTGCAAGTACCTTTCCTTCTTTGGTGACCACAAGCGGGTTGATTTCGGCAATTGCCGCGTCAATCGAGATATATGCTTTGTAAAGCGCAGATATAAAACGAACAGCATTGCGGAACTGTTCACCCTCAAGGCCAAGAAAAAATGCTGCTTGACGTGCCTGAAAATCCTGTATTCCGTACAGAGGATCAATCTGGATTTTTAAGATTTTTTCCGGGGTCTCTTCAGCTACAGTTTCAATTTCCATACCGCCTTCGGTCGAAATCATCAGAACATTTCTTGATGTAGCCCTATCAAGGGTAATGCCTACATAAAACTCTTTTTCAATATTCATACCCTCTTCCACAAGCAGCCGTCTGACCTCTTTGCCCTCAGGTCCGGTCTGGTGGGTGATCAGGGTATGTCCAATCAATTGCTGGGCAATGTCAAAAGCTTCCTGATGAGATTTGGCAAGCTTTACCCCTCCGGCTTTCCCTCTGCCTCCTGCATGAATCTGGGCTTTAACAACGACAACAGGGTTGCTTTGTTCGCTAAAGAGTTGTTCGGCTGCCAGTTTTGCTTCTTCAGGCGAATACGCTACAATTCCTTTTGGTACGGCAACCCCGAATTTTCTCAGGATATCCTTGCCTTGATATTCATGAATGTTCATATTGTTGGGTCTTGGGTTACTGACGACAGTTTACAAATAAGGCCGTGAAAACGGGCATAGCGCAAAGAGCATAGTATAATGAAAATTACGATTACGGTAAAACCTTGGAGCGCAAACTCAACAATATTTATTTAATAATCATGATGGAACTTACGTATTGCATGGAGCTTGCTCTTCGGGAAGCAATTAAGGCGTTTGAGCGAAAGGAGGTTCCTGTCGGCGCGGTTGTTCTCGACAGTAATGGTTACGTTATCGGTAGAGGGTATAACCAGGTGGAAGCGCTATGCGATGCAACAGCTCATGCTGAAATGATTGCGCTGACTTCAGCCATGGCAACAATCGGAAGCAAGTATCTCAACGATTGTACTCTCGCAGTTACTCTTGAGCCATGCCCGATGTGTGCCGGAGCTATTGTCAATGCTAAAGTGGGACGACTTGTTTTCGGCGCTTATGATCCAAAAATGGGAGCTTCAGGAACGGTTATGAATGTAACTGGGTGCAGGCAGCTCAACCATCAGCCTGAAGTTTTTGGAGGTATTATGGAGAACAAGTGCCGGAGCCTGATTCAGGATTTTTTCAGGGAGTTGCGACAAAAACCGTAAAAGATTGTGAGAATAGGTGCCAACAGTCCTATAGTACCTTTGCTTTATTTAGTGGTTATGTTTTCACGGATAATTTGTTTCAGTGAACTTGCAAGGTGGGAAACGATGTCCTGGGCCATGCCGCCTCCCGGTTGAGGCGACGGAATGGTGTCGAGGCTGTCCATGCCTGCGTTTTTGACTGCCTTGCTGATGGTGACCGAAAGGATTGGATTGCACTCCCTGACGATCTCTTTCAACATGAACGAAGCCTCAAACATGCTTTGCTGAATAATTTCCTTTTTGTCTTTTTCCGTCATTACCTGGCATTGATGGGTTGCGATAATACCGACAAGGCAGGTGAGATAGGTGTTTGTAGAGCCTGCTAGAAAAAGATTGAGAAAAAACGGAGTCAGCAGATTTCCTCCCGGCAGCAAAGACGCAAGTGTATTGCTGAACGATGATTGTATAATCGGCTTGATATGGGTTGGTATGTCCTCCTTTTTAAAATCAGACAGAGGCAGGCACCGATATACTGAGCGAATAAGGTCGATGAACTCTCTCAGATTCTGTTCACGATTATGGATAGTGTAGATATTCCATATCACCTTCATGTTGTTTAGCAGGGAGGTGGTGGTGCCGTAGGAGGTGTTCTGGGCAAAAGCTCCTACAAAAAAGTTTTTTGTAGCAATCTGCTTCGTGATATTGAGCGAGTCGACCTCAAGAAACTTCAGGTTGGTACGCACCCAGCGTTGATCCCTTTGCAGCTTTGACGCATCAGGATGCATAGAGTGAACGGGCAATTTTCCAGTCAGATAGGCCGTATAAAGCTCCATTGCTTTAGAGTTTTCATGTTCCGGCAGGAGCGGCTTTTTCGGGGCTGAAAAAACCCGGGTTGCAGTATAAATGGCGGCAAATATGACTGAAGTGCTGAAAAGGAGGAAAGCCATTCCCGCATAGGGGTGGAAAGAGTCGAGAATCTTTGCCGCTGAATGTAGCTGGTTGACGATAAAAACAATCGTCAGGAGAATAGCCGCCAGAATTGCTGTATAGAAAAATAAACTTGCTTTCTTTTTCATATCGGCAGTTTTTATTATAACGGTTTTCACCGTTATAACAGAAGTTCTCTATTGTAAGATACTATTGCCTGCTGCCGTAAAATTTTCTATGAAATCGTTTCCGGTTCCGGCAGTTTTATAGAGTGGTCACGGCTGAATTGATAGTCAAGAAAAATATCCTCGGCTGATGGAAGCTGCCATTTCCCGTTAGGAAGTTTGTTTGTTGTTTCCTTGAGGCGGTATGTTGTATGGCCGCATGTCCAGCAGTCGTAATTAGCCATGCCTGTACAGAGACATGTCTTTTCTTTGATGACAAGCGGTTCACCTGGTTTCCTTGCTGCAAGAGCTTGATAGTACTCATCTATATAGGTGCATTTTCCACCATTTTCAAGAAGATAGCCAAGACCTTCGCAATTAGGTTTAATGGCATAACGCAACGTTGGCGATTCAGTGAGCATGCGCATCGGATAGCCTGTGGTTGAAGCCATATTAACCACAATATCCTCTTCACGTGCATTGATATAGTGCTGCTTGACCTCTGACGGAAGACCAGCCTCTTTGCTGATGGTAAAGCGGGTTGCCACCTGTACGCCTGCAGCTCCCAGTTTAAGATAATCAACAGCATCAGTGCCGGTAAAAATTCCACCTGCGGGTATTACGGGAATGTTCAGGCCCTCTTTTTTCAGAAAAGCAAGTACTTCGGTGAAGATTGTCTGAAGATCAAACGTATGCCAGTCAGCTGCTCCAAAGCCAAGATGGCCGCCAGCAAGCGGTCCTTCAACAATGATATAGTCAGGCATGCGATCAAGCCGCACTGCCCGTTTCAAAAAGATTGAAAGAGCCCTGACTGATGAAATGATAATGCCGATTTTGACATCGCGAAACCTTGGGTGTGCCTGAATAAGATCAAGTGTACGCAGATTGAGGCCGGCGGCAAGAGTCAATCCGTCAATTCCGCCATCCATGGCCGCACAAAGTCTGACCTTTAGCGTTTCGACTGAGCTGTTCATGGTCAGTTTTTCCATGCAGTTCAGATAAATTGCTCCAGTACCGGTTTTTTGTGAAACAGTATACTCGATATACTTTTTCTGAGCTTCAGCTAACTCTTCAAGATCAAAGAGTACGGTTGATTTGTCAGGGTTGTTGCTGTAAGCAGCGTACTGTTTCCGTTTTCGGCTTACATAAGATGTTTTGAATATTCTGTCGCAGACATAACCTATCAAGGCGTCGGAAATATGGCCTATGCCACCGAGTTTTGCAGCCGAAAGAGCAAGTTCGGTCGTTGAGATATTAACTCCCATGCCACCGATTATGATGGGCACATATTCTTTTCCGCCTATTTGTAACCTGAAATTGTCTACGTTCATTGTCTTTTTGTCAGTATAAGAGCATTTACAGATCATCATTACCACTGAGTGACAGGGAGCCGGAAATAGCGCAGCCGGAATCCTTCGCCAAAAATTACTAAAGATATCATATTTCGATTTATAAATCTATAGACAATTCTTAGAAAAAGCCTTGCTTTACAACTATCTGAAGCATTTTCACCTGAACTTTATCGGTATGGAGTGGATGAAGTTTGAGAAAAGGTGAGGAGAATATTAAATTGCAGGCCAACTGACGTTGGGATAATATTTCCGGAATAAAATTAAAATCCAGAAAAGGGAGATCACACTATGATAAAACTGGTCTTGTTAAGGCATGGAGAGAGTCAATGGAACCGTGAAAACCGTTTTACTGGATGGTATGATGTTGACCTGAGTGATCAAGGGAGAAAAGAGGCTGTAAGTGCCGGTAAACTCTTGCAGGAAGAAGGGTTTGTTTTTGACGTTGCATATACTTCCGTACTGAAGCGTGCTATACGGACGTTATGGAGTGTTCTTGATGCAATGGATCTGATGTGGATTCCTGTTTTCAAGAGTTGGAGACTTAATGAACGCCATTATGGTGCACTTCAGGGGCTCAACAAGTCTGAGACTTCCCAGAAGTATGGTGAAGAACAGGTGCTTGTTTGGCGTAGAAGCTACGATACCCCGCCACCAGCGCTTGAAAAAAGTGATGAGCGTTATCCTGGTACAGATCCTCGTTATGCAGGTTTGGCTGAATCGGAAATACCGCTTAGTGAATGCCTCAAGGATACTGTTGAGAGGTTTCTGCCGATATGGCATGATACCATAGCTCCGGAAATCCGTAAAGGAAAGAAGGTGATTATTGCAGCACATGGAAACTCTTTACGTGCGTTGGTTAAATACCTTGATAATATATCTGAAGAAGATATTGTCGGCGTAAACATACCAACGGGTATTCCTTTGGTTTATGAGCTTGATGATAACCTCAAAGCTATAAGAAGTTACTACCTTGGCGATCAGGATGCCTTGAAAAAAGCCGTTGATGCTGTTGCCGGTCAGGGAAAAGCATAGCTGGGCAGTTGCTGCAGCTTTAGGTTGTTTTGTTAAAAAACTTTTATATTCTGCACTTTGATCTGTCGGTTGCCTTTTTTTTGAAACTGTTTGAAAAGTTGTGCCTGAAAATATGAACGTTAAGATAAAAACGGGGCTCTATGATCCTCAGTTTGAGCATGATGCCTGCGGTGTAGGGTTTGTAGCCCATATCAAAGGTGTCAAATCCCACGAAATTGTCGAGCAAGGCTTAAAAATAAATGAGAATCTGAAACATCGTGGAGCCTCGGGATGTGAAAAGAATACCGGAGATGGTGCAGGAATTCTTCTTCAGATTCCAGACAAGTTTCTTCGTAAGGTTTGTGCTGAAAGGAATATTGAGCTTCCCCCTGAACAACAGTATGGCGTTGGAATGCTTTTTCTTCCGCCGGATATATCACAGAGGCGCGCTATAGAAGATATCTGTCGCCAGATGATTCAGGCTGAGGGTCAGAAATTTCTCGGTTTCAGAAAAGTACCGACTTGCAACGACACTCTGGGTGAAACTGCCCGCTCTGAAGAACCCGTTGTCAAGCAGCTCTTTGTAGGCTGGGGAAAGGATATTGTTTCAGAACTGGAATTTGAAAGGAAGCTCTATATCATTCGTCGCCGTATCACGAAACGGGTAAAGTATTCCGCAGGTCTACTTGGTAACAGTTATTTCTATATTTCAAGCCTTTCAGGCAGAACTATTGTCTATAAAGGCATGCTTCTTCCAGAGCAGGTCGGGGAGTTTTACCCTGAACTGCATGACTCTGATCTGGAAAGCGCAATTGCAATGGTGCACTCCCGTTTCAGTACAAATACTTTCCCGAGCTGGGACCGGGCGCATCCCTACCGATATCTGAGCCATAACGGTGAAATCAATACGCTCAGGGGCAACGTAAACTGGATGAACGCAAGAGAGAAAAACATCTGCTCTAAAGTTTTCGGTGATGCACTTGAGGATATCAAACCGGTTATTCTTGAGGATGGCAGCGATTCGGCCATTCTTGATAATGCCTTCGAGTTTCTGGTGCTGTCAGGTCGTTCTATGGCACATGCCGCCATGATGATTATTCCTGAACCCTGGTCTGGCAATAGTGCGATGTCGCCGGAGAAAAAAGCATTTTACGAATACCATAGTTGTCTCATGGAACCATGGGATGGACCTGCATCGGTAACCTTTACAGATGGTGTACAGATTGGTGCTGTACTCGATCGCAATGGACTTCGCCCTTCACGCTACTACATCACCAAAGATGACCTTGTTATTATGGCATCAGAGGTCGGGGTGCTTGATATTGCCCCGGAACGGATTCTGAAAAAGGACCGTCTACAGCCGGGCAGGATGTTTCTCGTTGATACTGTTGAAGGTCGCATCATTTCCGATGAAGAAATCAAGCAGACCATTGCCAGTGATCAGCCCTACAGTGACTGGATTTCACGTAATATGATTGATCTTGAGGCTTTGGACGATCACCCTCAGCTTAAAAATCCCGATGAGGACAAGTACAGTCTGACCGCTCGCCAGAAGGTTTTCGGCTATACACAGGAAGATATCTACCTGCAGATAAAGACAATGAGCGAGAAAGGGGTAGAACTTGTAGGCTCTATGGGTAACGATACCCCATTGGCCGTGCTGTCAAATAAATCGAAGTTATTGTACGATTATTTTAAACAGCTTTTTGCCCAGGTAACCAATCCCCCTATTGATTCACTCAGGGAGGAGCTTATAACGTCCACCATGGTGATGCTTGGCACCGAAGGCCAGCTGCTTGAGCCATCGGAGGTAAATTGCCGCAGGATCAGGTTGCCTCATCCGATTTTAACCAACCAGTCCCTTGAAAAAATTCGAGGTATTAATAAGCCTGGTTTCAGAGCAGTCACGTTCCCAATTTTTTACGATGTATCACAAGGCGGCAAGGGGATTGAAGCTGCCATGCAGGATCTTTATCGTCATGCAGAACAGGCTTCCGCCAAGGGTGTCAATATTATTATTCTTTCTGACAAGGGAGAGATTGAAAAAGACCGTGCTCCGATTCCTGCTTTGCTTGCAGTTTCAGGTTTGCACAACTTTCTTATTAATGCAGGCATAAGGACAAAAATCGGTCTCGTTCTTGAATCGGCAGAACCAAGAGCCGTGCACCACTTTGCCATGTTGATCAGTTATGGTGCAGGTGCAATCAATCCGTATATGGCTTTTGAAACAATTCATTCCCTTGTCGCATCAGGCCAGATAAAACTGGATGAAAAGGGCGCAAGCAAAAATTATGTCAAGGCTGCCGTCAAAGGTGTTGTGAAAACCATGGCGAAAATGGGTATTTCAACAATACAGAGTTACCGAGGTGCCCAGATATTTGAGGCTGTCGGTCTCAATACCCAGCTTGTTGACGCCTATTTTACCCGGACTCCTACGCGTATTGAGGGCATTGGCATTGATATTGTGGCAGAAGAGGTTCGCAAACGTCATGAATCAGTCTTCCCTCCAACAGGCAACAAGGTTAATCGCGGTCTTGAAGCAGGAGGTGAAAGAAAATGGCGTTACAATGGTGAATACCATCTGTTCAGCCCCGAGGCAATCCATGTTTTGCAACACTCATGTAGAACAGCTGACTATAAGTTGTTTAAAAAATATGAGAACCTTATAGATGACCAAAGTGAGCATCTCTGCACTATCCGCGGCTTGATGGACATCAAGTTCAGCGAGCAGCCTGTGCCCCTTGATGAGGTTGAACCGGTTGAAGCCATTTTCAAAAGGTTCAAGACAGGAGCAATGTCTTACGGCTCAATCAGTCAGGAAGCTCATGAAACACTTGCTATTGCCATGAACAGGCTGGGAGGCAGGAGTAATACCGGTGAAGGTGGTGAAGATCCGGTGCGCTTCAAAAAAGAAGCTAACGGCGACTCGAGAATGTCTGCCATCAAACAGGTTGCATCGGGGAGGTTTGGTGTTACCAGTGAATATCTTGCCAACGCCAATGAGATACAGATTAAGATGGCCCAAGGGGCAAAGCCTGGTGAAGGCGGACAGCTTCCAGGTTCAAAAGTCTATCCATGGGTAGCCAAGGTTCGTCATTCCACACCAGGTGTCGGCTTGATTTCGCCGCCACCCCACCATGATATTTATTCAATTGAGGATCTTGCGCAGCTTATTCATGACCTTAAAAATGCAAACCATACTGCACGTATCAATGTCAAGCTTGTCTCTACAGTTGGTGTAGGCACTATTGCGGCTGGCGTTGCCAAGGCACATGCTGATGTTGTGCTTATCAGTGGTCACGATGGCGGAACCGGAGCATCCCCGGTTTCGAGTATTATGCATGCGGGTATGCCTTGGGAACTCGGTCTTGCAGAAGCGCACCAGACTTTAGTACTCAACAATCTTCGCAGCCGGATTGTTGTGGAGGCAGATGGTCAGCTTAAAACAGCAAGGGATATTGTTATTGCCGCAATCCTTGGTGCTGAAGAGTTTGGTTTTGCAACCACCACACTTGTTGTGATGGGTTGTGTAATGATGCGCTGCTGTCAGGACGATTCCTGTGCTGTCGGTGTTGCCACCCAGAACCCTGAACTGCGCAAACATTTCAAAGGCAAGCCGGAGCATGTTGAAAACTTTATGCGCTTCCTTGCTGAGGGTGTTCGGGAGTATATGTCCCGTCTCGGTGTCCGGACACTTAACGAACTGGTTGGCCATACCGAAATGCTTTCCATGAAAAAGTCTGTCAATCACTGGAAAGCACAAGGCATTGATCTATCCAAGTTACTTTACAAGGCAGAGGCAGATGAACAGGAAACCCGATACTGCACCATTGCTCAGGAGCATAGTCTTGACGAAAGTCTTGACCGGACCATGTTGCTGTCAATTTGTGAGCCTGCGATTAAAAGAAAAGAAAAGGTGTTAAGCACGCTTACGATCCGCAACACCAACAGGGTTGTAGGAACCCTTGTTGGCTATGAAGTTACCAAAGCGCATGGGGCGGCGGGCTTGCCTGATGACACTATTCATTTGAAGTTTTCCGGTTCTGCCGGCCAGAGTTTCGGAGCATTTATTCCCCCCGGCATGACACTCGAACTTGAAGGTGACGCCAACGATTATGTAGGCAAGGGGCTTTCTGGTGGTCGCATTGTAGTCTATCCCTCAAAAGGCTCTTCTTTTGTACCCGAAGAGAACATTATTATTGGTAATGTAGGTTTTTATGGAGCAACGTCCGGAGAAGCCTTTATCAGGGGAATGGCTGGAGAGCGCTTTTGTGTGCGTAACAGCGGGTTGAATGCTGTTGTTGAAGCTATCGGTGATCATGGTTGCGAATATATGACCGGTGGTAGCGTGATTATTCTCGGAAAAACCGGACGGAACTTTGCCGCAGGCATGTCAGGAGGAATAGCTTATGTATACGATCAGGACGGTACGTTTGTCGAAAATTGCAACCATGACATGGTTGGCCTTTATTCGATTGATGATCCTATGGAGCTTGCAGGGCTTCAGTCTATGATTGAACGACATATCGAGTATACCGGAAGCGAACTTGGTCAGGCAATTCTTGATGACAGGGAGGCTCTTCGCCAGCGTTTCGTCAAAGTTATATCGCATGATTACCGGAGAGCTCTTGAAGCGATGGCTGAAGTTGAGGCGGCAGGAATCACGGGAGAAGAGGCCGTTATGGCATCTTTCGAGAAAAATGTTAATGATCCTGCGCGTGTTTCAGGGAATTGAGATCGAAAAAGGGCGGTAAGGTCCTGTTTTCAAAAGATTAAACTATTGATATGGGCAAAGTTAAAGGTTTTATGGAGTACCAGAGAGCGTTGCCTGCTGACAGGGCGCCTCTGGAGAGAATAACTGATTGGCAGGAGTTTCATCAGCAAATGCCTGAAGCGGATTTGCAGAAACAGGGTGCACGCTGTATGGATTGCGGTACTCCTTACTGCCATACCGGGTTTATGCTGAGCGGGATGACGAGCGGTTGTCCGATTCACAATCTTATTCCCGAATGGAATGACTACGTTTATAAAGGGTTCTGGCATGAGTCTTATGACCGCTTAATGAAAACCAATAACTTTCCTGAATTTACAGGAAGGGTCTGTCCTGCACCATGCGAAGGTTCCTGTGTCCTCGGAATTATTGAACCGCCGGTTACCATCAAGAACATAGAGTACTCTATTATTGAGCATGCTTTTGCTCAAGGTTGGGTAGAACCGAAAACAATTGCCTATAGAACAGGAAAAAGGATAGCTGTTATTGGTTCAGGTCCTTCCGGACTTGCCTGCGCTGACCAGCTTAATAAGGCCGGTCACAGTGTTACCGTGTTTGAGCGTGATGACCGTCTTGGCGGCCTCATGATGTATGGCATACCGAACATGAAGCTGGACAAGAAGCTGGTTATTGAACGTCGTATTGATTTGATGAGGCAGGAAGGCGTCATTTTTATGGAGAGCACAGAGGTAGGTATTGATTATCCTGCCGACAAGTTGCTCGAAGAGTTTGATGCAGTTGTGCTCTGTACAGGAGCAACAAGGCCCCGTGACCTTTCAGCAGAAGGTCGCGAATTTTCAGGTATCCATTTTGCCATGGATTTCCTTCGTTCAAGCACCAAAGCACTTCTTGCGGAAAGTGATCCAGTTCTTTCAGCTGAAGGAAAAAATGTTGTCGTCATTGGTGGCGGTGACACCGGCACAGACTGTGTTGCTACATCTTTGCGCCAAGGGTGCAAGAGCGTCATACAGCTCGAGATTATGCCGAAACCGCCTCTTGAACGTCAGCTCGACAATCCCTGGCCCGAATGGCCAAAAACCTTTAAAGTCGACTATGGACAGGAAGAAGCGGCTTTTGTGCAGGGTGATGATCCGAGAAAATATTCCATGATGACCAAAAAGTTTCTTGCTGACGAAAAGGGGGTTCTGCAAGCTGTAGAAGTTTCAAAAGTGGAGTGGGTTAAAACTGACGGAAGATATGCGCCACTCCCGGTTGCGGGTACTGAACAGATTATTCCCGCTGAGCTTGTACTTCTTGCAATGGGATTTATCGGTCCCGAAGAGCACCTCCTTCAGCAGCTTCAAGTTACACAAGACGATCGCTCGAACATCAAGGCTGCCGAAAAAAAATATCTTACCAATCGCGAACGCATCTTTGCTGCGGGCGATGCCCGTCGCGGCCAGAGTCTTGTAGTCTGGGCTATTCATGAGGGTCGCTCTGCTGCGCGTGAGTGTGATCGGTTTTTGATGGGAGAAACAAGCTTGCCCTAAACGATTGAGGAAACTTAGGTGTTATACCCTTACATTAAAAAATGTCTTTTTAATCAAGTCGGCTTATGGAACAGCAAAAACTCAGGGAACTCCTCGAAACGCTTCATCGGGAGCTTGAAAAGGTTGATTCCGTAGATACAACCACGGTAGCGGTTTTAACAAATCTCAGAGAAGATATAAGCAAACTTGTTTCTGAAAACGCAGCGGCTATTCATGAGAACGAATCACTTATGGAACGCATGAAAGAGGCTGTTGATCATTTTGAGGCCGGCCATCCCAAACTGAGCATGACCATTCAGCATGTGCTGGATAGTCTGGCAAATATGGGATTTTAACGAACTACCTTATTAACATATTGAAGGCTTGAGTGTTTCATGACAAGAGAAAGAGAACCGGGAAAAGGAAAAACAAGAGGTGGCAGCGGGGATAGTAATGATCAGGTTTACTGTTCATTTTGTGGCAGAAGTGCTCAAGAGTCCACCAGCATGGTTGCCGGCCCGAGAGCGTTTATCTGTGATCGTTGCATTAAAACATCTTATGAAATCCTTCGCAAGGAGCTCAGCGCGATACAGCAGCCCGAGCGACCTTCAGAGAAGCCATTTCAGCCCCGTCTGGTAAGCCCGAAAGCCATCATGCAATCCCTCGACCAGTATGTTGTCGGTCAGGAGATTGCAAAAAAGTCGCTCTCAGTAGCTGTATACAACCATTACAAAAGGATCGAATCACAGGAATGGACACGCGATGACGACGGCGTAGTGATAGAAAAAAGCAATATTCTTCTTATTGGACCTACCGGTACTGGAAAAACTCTCCTTGCCCAGACGCTTGCCAATCTTCTCGAAGTTCCTTTTTCCATCGTTGACGCTACATCGTTGACCGAAGCCGGTTATGTCGGTGATGATGTTGAAACCATTCTTGCCCGGCTGCTTCATGCTTCGGATTTTAATCTTGAACGTGCAGAGCGCGGTATTATCTATGTTGACGAAATTGATAAAATCGCCCGCAAATCCGCTAATGTCTCTATTACTCGCGATGTTTCCGGAGAGGGAGTCCAGCAGGCTCTTCTGAAAATACTGGAAGGTGCCGTTGTAGGCGTCCCTCCTAAAGGTGGACGAAAGCACCCCGAGCAGCAGTTGATCAATATCAATACCAAAAACATTCTCTTTATTTGCGGAGGTGCGTTTGAAGGTCTTGATCGTCTTATTGCCCGGAGAGTCTCAAAATCCTCAATGGGCTTTGGTGCAAAGGTTAAGCACGGACAGACAGGATACGATCCGGAAATTCTTCGCCTCGTCACCCAGGACGACCTTCATGAGTATGGTCTGATTCCAGAATTCATAGGTAGGCTGCCCGTCATTTCCACCCTTGATATGCTTGACGCGAAAGCATTGCGCAACATCCTTGTCGAACCAAAAAATGCAATTACCAGACAGTACAAGAAACTGTTCGAAATGGATGGCGTTGAGCTTGAGTTTACCGAAGAGGCTCTTGACAAAGTGGTAGGGATAGCCATTGACCGAGGCACAGGAGCCAGGGCACTGCGATCCGTCCTTGAAAATGTAATGATCGACATCATGTTTGACCTTCCATCGATGAAAGGCATCCATAAATGCATCATTACACCCGAAACAATTGAACATAAAGCAGCGCCGGAATATGTTTCAGGCGCTCGCAAACAGAAAAAAACCGCATAAACTGCAAAACAGGGGATTCCACCCTTTGCATTTTATAAATGATATTCTATATTTCGACCCCTTCGAAAGGGACGATTAGCTCAGTTGGTTAGAGCGCTACATTGACACTGTAGAGGTCAGAAGTTCGAATCTTCTATCGTCCACACCTCACATAAAAGCCTGCAAATTAATAACTTGCAGGCTTTTTTCTTTCCCTTTAAAGCGCTCGAAATCACTTCGTTTTTATCGTTTTTGATCGTTGTTGATCGTTGTTGAGCCTTTTTTATATTGTTTTTGTTACGCCATTGCCACGCGAAAACGTACCTCTAACTTCATGGGGGCTATTATGAGACTTGTTTTAAGACATCGGGTTATGACTGGCAGGCAGCAACCAGGTTGCCATTCATTCTATCTTGAGATTTATCATAATGGGAAGCGCTCATATGAGCCTCTGGATATTGTTGCAGATCCAAAAGACAAGGCCAATTACCGGCAGACGATTCAATTTTGTCAGGATGTTATGGCCAAGCGCCAGCTTGAGCTGAAGGGATTGTCCACCGGTTTGAAAAGAGTATGACAGCGGTGATTTCCTCTCCTATTGCGGGCAGCTCGCCGATAAAACGTTGAATAAAAATACCCGGCAAAACTGGAAGGATGCCATTAAGAGTCTGGCCCGATTTGCTCCCGATGGTATCAGATTCAGAGATCTGAGTCATCAGTGGTTGGAGGCTTATCAGGGCTATCTTCTTAACGCACATGCACAGAATACGGCTCGAACCTATTCGACCAAAATCCGGCAGGCCATTTCAAAAGCTGAGCAGGATGGATATGATGTCGATAATCCGAACAAGCTGGTTCCGTAGATATCTGAGCATGAAGGGGAAATAAAATACCTTTACTTTGAAGAAATCATGCTTCTGGCCAAGACGCCGCACCGACATCTTGGGCGCAGAGCTGCTTTTCTGTTCAACTGCTTTGTTCCTGTTCGCTCCGGCGACCTTGTCAATATGAATGAGTCAAATATACGTCCGGATGGCGTCGGAGGTTTCGAGGTCTATTTCCGCCAGGCAAAAAAACAGCGGATAGAGTCTATTCCTGTTTCTGAACAGGGTATGATCTATCTTCGGGAGGCTCGGGAGCTTGCAAGGAAGATGCTCGGGAGAGAACTTAACGCAGACGACAAGATATTCAATGTGGGACATAAAAAATGGTATGGCGGCATGTTGAAAGTCTGGGCACAGCGTGCTTTCGAGCTTTATGGGCATGAACTGTCGCATGAAATCCGCAACCATTTCAGTTGGGCATGCAAGGACCTCTCCCCCCACTGGGCAAGGCATACCGGAGCAACGATGTTGTTGAACGCGGGTGCAGATCTTGACGCTGTAGGCGATATTCTCGGTCACCGGGATCGAAAAACCACTATGAGATACGCGAAAATTCATCCTCGCACAAAACGCAGTACCATTGCGATGATGCCATCTATCGAGGCATAAGGTACAAATGACAGGAACTTTCAAAAGTGGGGTAAACAAATGGGAATACATCGGTCATCACATAGTTCGCTCGTCCGATCTGTTTTTGCTTTGCGAGCAGGATCGCAATGATCCGGAGAGTGAGCCTCCTTTTATCGCCCGTCTTTTTTCCTGTGAGCTCTATGGCATGATTACCTTTGTTTTGAAGAGGATGAGAGAGGTCGATGCTGAAGCCGGGAAATTGTTTCAGAAAGCGCAAAGTGGCCACGAATTTATCCCTCTTGAATACCGGGGCCGGGAGATGCAGCATTTCAGAATGCTGATTGGCAAGACCGCCGAACAAAAGGTATCCGAACTCTACAACGCTGAATTCATAAAGGACACAGATGAAGGTTATGAAACCTATCAGGGCGTTTTTGTGACCCTTGAGCGTGCGCTCGGTTTTTTGTTCCAGGAGATAGGTTACCGTTCAGGAACACCATCGTCAAAATTTTCAGAGAGGATTCAGTTGTTGTATCCGGAGTACACCACGCTCATCACTCGAAACATCGAGGCGGCTCGTCCAGTCCTTATCCGGGCAAAAACAGTTCCGGTTCATGGCTCGTCGGTTTTGAAGATTCATCTCTCCACTGAACAGCTTGATGAGTTGTATAACGACCTCAGTAAATTTTTCGACACCCGGGATCAGGAGGATTTGCTGTTACTGCTGCAGGGTAATGAGTCAGACCGAAAACTTCTCTTCATGGGAAACCAGAACAGATTGGCCGAGGTTTTCCGGCGCCTCCATTATCATCGAAAGATCACCGATTCACAGACGCATCTTCGTAACTGGCTTTGCCACAACTTCAAGTACCGTTCGAAAAGCGGAGAATCGGAGTTGAGCCCGAATACTGTCTGGGATATTCTCACGAAAGCAAAGGGTGAGCCTTCATCCCGAAGCCGGATTTGTCTTTTCGATTGGCTGCAGTTCAAAACTCATTCCGCAGTCAAAAGAAGCTGGTAAAGAAAAACAAGCGCCATCCTTTCATGTCATTCCGGAAGAGCTAAAGAGCTTGCCGGTAGACACCCCGCATCCTGCGCATCATTCGGCAGCAACCCCCGCCTACTTTTCTAACAGAAAACCCATAATAAACCGTACCCCGTTTTACCCTCTGGAGGTTGAACGGGGTTAATTTTTTAGATGATTTTCCATCGTTGCTCTCAAGAATCTTTAAAGGAATCAGCGATGGGACATGATGAAAACCCACGGTTTAAGTCGATTGATGATTTGATCGATGCTCTCCCCATCATCATACGTCAGGAAATAGCCAGAGCGTTACAATCCGAAAAGCCGGACAAGCTGCTCACGGTTTCTGAAGCCGCCGAGTATCTGCGTCTTGCAATCCCGACGATCTATAGTCTGGTCCAGCACAACAAGATTCCCTACATGAAAAAAACAAAGAGGCTCTACTTCTCTGAAATCAAGTTGAAAGAGTGGCTCGATCAGAGCAGAGTGCGCTCAAATTACGAGAGGGAAAAGGAGGTCATCAACAAACTTGTCAAGCGAAAATCAGTACACCGGATGAAATAGCAATGAACCATTTTTGTCGCTCTCAGAAGGTATTGACGGAGATCTGCAGAGTGCTTCAAGGAGTGAAATCAATGCAGGGAAAATGAAAACAATAGCTGTTGTCTCCCAGAAGGGCGGGGCAGGAAAAACAACGATTGCCGTCAATCTGGCCATTGCGGCAGAACAGAGGGAATTGCACTGTGCAATTGTCGATCTGGACCCTCAATCCAGTGCAAAGAGCTGGCATGATATCCGCCGGAAAGATAGCCCTGTCGTAATTTCATCCCACTCGTCGAGACTGCCGCATATTCTTCAAACTGCCCGCGAAAATGGTGCCGGTCTGGTCATTCTTGATACGGCCCCTCATTCCGAAACGGTAGCATTGTCAGCCGCAAGAGCTGCTGATCTTGTGCTTATTCCCTGTCGGCCATCGGTTTTTGATTTGAGAGCGATAGCAACGTCAGTCGATCTGGCTTCTCTGGCGCAGACACCGGCTGTTGTTGTGCTTAATGGCATACCATCGAGAGGGGTTCTGGCCGCCGAAGCAACAACGGCCATTACAGGTTACGGTGTCGATATGGCGCCTGATACGCTGGGGCAGAGAGCTGCTTTTGTTCACTCGCTTACCGTCGGGTTATCGGTTCTTGAATACGAACCGGCATCGAAAGCATCCGAAGAAATTCTCGCTGTTTTCCGATGGCTATGCATCCGTCTCGGAATCAACTGATCAAGAGGGAGATTCTGCCATGAGCAAACAGGGAAGTCTTGTCGATGCACTGCGAAAGGAGGATTTGAAACCCTCTAAAGCTGATGAACATGATACCGGCTTCAACCCGGTTTCCCGATATGTTTCGCCTTGCAGATCAGGGAAAAAGTCCCTGACCGTGTGGTTTGAAGCTGACGTCATCAAGCAATTGAAGATGATCGGACTCCAGGAGGGGATGACCATACAGTCAATGACAGGGGAAGCGTTGAACGACTTTTTTTCTAAACACAATAAATCCCGGATTGCCCGGTGATGGCAGGAATGAACATGACTCCGGATCAAACATTTACCGCTGTTCAACTAAGAAACCAAGCCGAACTTCTCTGCTCTGTTTTTTTCGGTTCACCGGTTTCCACCATACAGGGACAGCAGGGAGATATTGCTCTTTTTTCGCCGGGAACTCTTGTCGGATACATGACGGTGCAGCGTCGAAAAACCCGGGCGTATCTCTTCAGGACAGCTGAAGAAAATGGTTCTGAAAAAGTGGCGGGAGTCTATCCATCGGTAACGCTTCTGGTTGAGGCGAGATCCAGAGGAAACGTCCGAAAACTGTTTCGGCTGGTTCATTATCTGCAGCGGAAAAAAGTGCCGTTGCAGGAGTTGCCGGATATGTTTTTCTACCGGTTTCATGCACTTCTCGCCGGTCGGAATATGAGCAATCAGGAGATAAACACACTGGTGCTGAAATGCAGAACTATCGGCGATTTTTCCCTTTGATCGGTTCCGGAATCCTCATCGCATCGCTTGCGCTGGGAGGCAGCTTGTTTCCCGCAGTTTGGTTCGTGTATAACTATACCGACAGCTTGCCGAAAGGGTTTTACCGGATAGAGAAAAAGCCGTTATACCATCGTGGCGATCTTCTTGTTTTCAAGGTTCCTGAAGAGGTCAGGCAGATTGTAAAGGATCGCCACTGGCTTCGTGACAATGGGTTTCTGGTGAAGCCTCTTATCGGTCTCAGGGGTGACTTTGTATGCACCAGATTCGGACGATTCAAGGTAGCTGGTCATGATTTTGGAGGGATAGAAAAGAGTGATAAAGAGGGCAGGAAATTACCTGAATATGACGCTTACGGGGTTGTACAATCGGGGTTTCTGGTAGGGATCGAAGGTATGGCGAACAGCTTTGATTCACGGTACTATGGCCCGATTCAGGAGTGTTCCGTTCTTGGCATTGCAGTTCCTTTGTGGCTTTTCTGAAAGAGGTCCATGCTTCCCGATGATCAAGAGGTTAGGGAGAAAGAGAGTATGTGAACAGTTGTAGTGCAAGATAAACCAATGCGAACAATAGCCTTTCAAGGCATTGTTACGCAATGGATTAAAGGGTTAACACGGTGTGTTAGCATGGTGACATTCGGTTAACATGCCGCGAAATAGCATCAGGAGTCGTTTTCAGGCAGCGTCAGGGGTAAAAATCATAACGATCCGGAGCAATAATGAAGTCATCTGAAGAATTGCCGATTTTTCGGCCCCGGTTAGGCGGGAAATCAAGGGTCGAAAAGGCGCCCGTCATGAAGCGCTCTTTTCTGGATCAGCTCAGTAAAAAAACGTCCTCAAAAAAAACAGCAACCCGTTCATTGCGGGGCGGCCACAGAAACCGTGGAGCCAGCCCGAGCCATGTAAAAAGCGCCGGTCATTATGCACGCAGGGTCGTTGTAAAGGCAAGAATCGTTCAGATGACTGCGGCAGGCAAAAGAGCCGCAATGCTGCATGTCCAGTATGTTGAGCGGGGTGGTGTTGAAAAGGATGGATCTGCCGGCAAGCTCTATGGTGATGAAAACCGCTTTGACCGGAACAGTTTTCAGAGAGAGATTGAGGGTGAGGCGCATCAGTTCCGCTTTATCGTTTCTCCGGAAAATGCCGATGATCTTGACCTCGATGAGTTTACCCGGAAACTGGTCAACCAGATGGAGTCCGATCTTGACCGGAAGATCGACTGGGGTGCCGTGAATCACTACAATACCGATAACCCTCATGTCCATATCATCGTCAGAGGGGTAGACAGTGACGGCAATGAGCTGAGAATCAGCCCTGATTATATCTCGAACGGTATACGCAACCGGGCGGGTGAAATTGCCACCAGAGAACTGGGTATGCGTTCAGAGCTGGAGGTTCAGCAGCAGAGAACCAAAGAGGTTTCACCGGTAAGGCTCACCTCTCTTGACCGATCTATCGCTGCCATTGAACGAAATGGTATGGTAGAACTTGGTCAGTGTCCGGTCGAAAAAGGGGAGCTATTTCAGCAACGCCTGCTCTCCCGGCGTTTGAAGGTTCTTGAGTCATTCGGTCTTGCTGAAAATACAGGAGTCCGGCAGTGGTCGATGACCGAAGGATGGGAGCAGAAGCTGCAGGCGATTGCCAGGCGGAACGAAATCTTCAGGGAGATGCACCAGAGCGTCGGTGGCGATCCCGGAAAGTACAGGATGTATGATCCTCAACCGGATGCGCAGCGGATTGAAGGCAAGCTGGTCGGCAAAGGAGTGTCCGATGAATGGCATGACCGATACTACATCGTGGTTGAAACTCCGCAGGGCAATGCATGGTATGTCAATCTCGGTAAAAGCAGTGACCCCGGTAAGTATGGAGTGGGTGATATCGTCACGGTTTCAGTCGAAAAAGAAGAGTGGCTGAAAAAGGCTGATCTTGCCATTGCCAGCCACGCAGCAAAGCATGGAGGCATCTATGAACGGCAGCAGCACCTGAAAGAAATTCAGGAAGAGATGGTTGAGGTTGAAGGAAAAGGCAGGCTTCATCGTAAGGCGTATGTCGAAGCCCATGAAAGACGGTTGCAGCGGTTGCAGCGATTTGGTCTCGTCAGGCAGCTTCCTGATGGTTCATGGAGAGTTCCGGATGATCTCATCACAACACTGAAAGAAAGGGACGCGGCCAATCCCGCCATGCAACAGAAAATTGAGCGGCAGTCTCTGCTCCGATTACCTGAACAGGAAAACTATCGGGGCAGGATGTGGATCGACCGGTTTACCGCAAAACCCGATAACCCGGAATTTGCAAAACAGGGGTTCGGCAAAGAGCTGAACGATGCCGTCCGGCGCCGGGCTCTTTTTCTGCAGGAGCTTGGCATCGACCCGCTCGATCCTGCCAGGGCAAAACATCTTGACAAGCTTGAAAAACATGATCTGGCCGAAAAAATCAAACAGCAGCAAGCCGGAGAGTTCAGGGAACTGAAATCAGGTGACCGGTTTCGGGGGACATTGAGCGATACCGGTCTGCAAGCGAGCGGAAAACGTTACGCTCAGCTCTATGATCCGAAGTCCAAAGAGTTTTCACTGGTTCCGTGGAAACAGGATTATGAAAGGCTTGTCTCGAAACAGGTTGAACTGATCCACGCTGAAGCCGGGTATAAAGTGGTTCAGCAACTCGATCTTCGAAAAGGGAGATAGCTCATGAAAAAAAGCCGCACGGTCAATGTCTTTTATGGTCATATAGCGACCGGTATGTCTTTCATATTGTTCGGCACCTGGGCAACAACACAATATGTCGCATGGCTGCTGGGATATCAGCATCAGCTTGGCAAGCCGCTTCTTGTAGTGCAGGGCTATCCCGTTTATGAACCATGGCAGTGGTTTTTCTGGGCATTTCATTTCGAGGCATATGCGCCGTGGGTTTTTGAACATGCCAGCAGGATTACCTACGTCAACTTCTTCGTCATGTTTGCTCTGATGGTGTTTCTTGCTGTTCGGCGGGCAAAGCGTCGCAACCCGTCGGGTTCTTATGGAACAGCACGATGGGCATCGGTCAGTGAGTTGCAGCAGACCGGGATATTCGTTGAGCAAGGGGTGATTCTGGGGCAAACCAACGACGCCGAGTTTCATACGGAAGTGACAAAGGGCACCGGTGAAGTGCATTGGAAGATGGACAAACCCGGCAGCATGATTCTGCGTCATAACGGCCCCGAGCATATTTTCTGTTTTGCACCGACCAGAAGCGGCAAGGGGGTAGGGCTTGTTATCCCGACACTGCTGGCATGGAACGAATCGGTTATTGCCTACGACATCAAGAAAGAGTTGTGGTCAGCAACAGCCGGATGGCGGAGGCGGTTTTCGCATTGCTGGCGCTTCGAACCGACAGCACCGGATTCGGTACGCTTCAATCCGTTGCTTGAAATTCGAAAAGGTGCCTACGAGGTCAGGGATGTACAGAATGTCGCCGATATTCTGGTCGATCCGGATGGATCGAAAGAACATCACGATCACTGGGAAAAGACCGGGCACTCCCTGCTTGTCGGTGTGATCCTGCATGTGCTCTATGCTGAAGAGGATAAAAGCCTCAGTGGTGTTGCAAACTTTCTCTCCGACCCGGAAAGAAGCGTTTACGATACCCTGAGATTCATGCTCACCTTTTCTCATCTGAAAGATGGAGCCCATCCGGTTGTGGCAGCCTGTGCAAGGGAGATGCTCAACAAAACGGAAAACGAACTTTCGGGAGTGGTCTCTACCGCCATGAGCTTTCTTGGCTTGTACCGGGACCCGTTTATTGCCCGGAACACCTCGACATCAGATTTCACCATTCGTGATCTGATGAACAGTGAGCATCCGGTAAGCCTCTACCTTGTTGTTCCTCCAAGTGATATCGAACGAACAAAACCGCTGATGCGGCTTGTTCTGAACCAGTTCGGGAGGCGACTGACCGAAAAGATCGAGTATGGAAAAGGCAAGAGGCATTACCGGCACCGGTTGCTCATGATGCTCGATGAGTTTCCCAGTCTTGGACGACTTGGCTTTTTTGAATCGGAACTCGCCTATATGGCCGGATACGGCATCAAATGCGTCATGATTGCCCAGTCACTGAACCAGATCGAGATGGCTTACGGCCCCAATAATTCGATTCTCGATAACTCACATGTACGGATCACCTACGGCGCTCTCGATGAACGGACAGCCAAAAGGATTTCCGATCTGCTTGGGCAGGCCACAGAAAAACGGCTTCAGATGAACTTTGCCGGTAACCGGCTTTCACCTTGGCTTGGTCATATCATGGAAAGCGAGCAGGAAACCCCGAGGCCGTTACTCACGCCCGGTGAAATTCTTCAGTTGCCGGGCGATGATGCTTTGGTGATGATAGGCGGATTGCCACCTTACCGGGCTAAAAAACTCATGTACTATCAGGACGAACGCTTCAGGGAGAGGGCCTGGCTTCCTGCCCCGGATGATCCGGACGAGCAGTATGCAGAACTCCTCAAGAAAGGGGAGTGCAATTCATGGTTCGATCAGGCAGTCTGTCAAGTTCAACGGGTCGAAGTCCCCTCAGGAGAGGTAAGCAGGACTAATGCCCTTGAAACCGAAGCAGAGCGGCCGGATGAAGATGGAGCAGCCGAAGATCGTGCTTTCCTTCACCGGGATGATCCGGAGGATTTCTCTCACGAAGAGACCATTCCTGAAAACACGCATTCTGTAGAGGATGCAGTCAACAACCGGAATGGCAGTCAACCCGGGCGGACGGCCATTATCGATTTAAGCAGAACACCACAAGGAGGTCATTTACCATTATGAAACGCAAGAACATTCACCCCTACCTCTCTCCGGAACTCTATGCCCAGTTCAAGGCATACTGCAAGAGAATCAATGCAACGGAAAGCAGCGTTATTGGATCAGCACTGAAAGAGTATTTCGATGATTCCACTGATATGAAGCTTTTGTTGCGAAGGCTTGACCGGCTTGGCCGTCATGCCACCCGTCTGGAACGTGATATCAATGCCATTGCCGAAGCGTTCGCTGTTTTTGTGCAGCTCTGGTTTGCCCATACACCGAGTATCGGTGAAAATGAAAAAGATGCTGCAAGAAGGGAGGCCTGGAACCAGTACCAGAAATTCGTTGAGTACGTTGCAACCCAGATGGCAGGAGGGCACCGGTTCATTGATGACCTGGTGCAGGATACCATCGCCGATGAAGATGAGCTGCGTCAGGCTGTCAGCAACAATGCAGATTGATACTGAGGATGTAAGTTTGCTGAATATGACGTATATTTACCGATCATCTAACCATTCAGTAACGTAAGAAACTACTGGTTGTAAGCCGTTTTTTATACCGATTCATATAAGACGTGAATAAAAAGAGATTTATGGTATATGTGGCTGATAATAAGGAGATTAACGGTCTTTTATATGATTTTGAATTTGCGGCTTATATAGATTGGAATTAAAAAGTCTGCGGTAATGGCGGATCCATCAAATTCTTTTTAGAAGAAACCTTCTGGTGCAGAAAAATAACAAGGAGAAAGCAATTGAATCTACTGAAGATTAGCGTGGCAATCGAGAACCTACTTCTTGACCCAAACAATCCACGCTTTGCGGATATTTCCAATGATGCATTGAATATTGACCGTTTGCGGTTCTCAGAGCCGGCTATTCAGGCTCTTGCCTATGAAAAAATGAACAATCCGAAATTTGACACACTCTCTCTCGCTAACTCAATCGCGACTGTTGGTTTTGTACCTGTTGATAACATTGTTGTCTCAAGAGTAAATGAATCTCAATACTACGTAATCGAAGGCAATCGCAGGGCCACTGCGATTAAGTTTCTGTTAAAGCAATATGAGATCGGTCAGACAACTCTTTCAGAGCTAGAAATCGGAAAACTGAGGGTACTTGATGTTCTTCTTGTTGACGAACAAGAAAACCAACTTGAAAACACCGGTATGATCATTCAAGGTATTCGCAACGTCAGTGGTATAAGAGAATGGGATGCCTTTCAAAAGGCCCAGTTCATCAATGATATGATCGAAAAGGGGAAGCAGCCAGGGGAAATATCTCGAACAATTGGAATGACGGTTAAGGAGATAAACCGATATTACAAGACATACAGTGTAATGCTTCAATTCAAGACAGACGAAGAATACGCTGAAAAGTGGAAGCCAAGCTTCTTCAGCTATTTTGACGAAGTACTCAAAAAGCCAGCGTTGAGAAGTTATCTGAAATTTAACGATGAGTCCTTCAGGTTTGACAACATTGAGAGCCTCAAACAATTTTATGATTGGATTGTACCCGATGAAGATGGCCAAGTTACTATTACTGATGCTCATCAAGTTAGACGACTGTCCGAGCTTGTTGGTGACAGGGTTGCGATCAGCTATCTCGACGACAGGAACTTCGACAAAGCAGTAAACTACATCAATCACAAGAACTTCAATCAGAACAAAGTATCGGTCACCGAATCCATAAATAAGATTCAAGCAGCAATTTCCGCTTTGAAGAATATGGTAGCAGAAGGACTAGAGAAAGAGTTGAGTGATGAAGATTTCCTCGACTTAAAAAATGGCGTCGAGAGCATGGTGGTCAACATGCGCCGAGTCGAGACACTAAAGAACAATGGATGACGCTATCTTTCTTTCCTTAAGGAGGCGGGCTAACGTTTTTAAGTTTGGAACCGAGAATCTGCTCAATGAGTATTTCCAAGCGCAAGGAAAGAATTCCTTCAAATCAGCTGAACTAGCACAAGGAAATGTGACGAATTTTACTGAGTATGCAACTGAGAAAATTCGTGAGTCCGAAGCCAATAATACAGCATGCATTTTCTCCTCGGTTTCAAAAGACGTCACAACATTTAATGCGAATTTCGACGATGTTCAACAGATCGAAAATAGGCTGCTAAAAATGCACTGGCGAGACTTCGAGTATCTCTCTTCGAGTATTTTGGAAACTGGTTTCGATGCAGTCGATGTACGAACCACGCAATCATCTGGCGACGGGGGGGTCGACTTTGAGGGTAAAATATTAATCGGGTCTTCAGAGGCAAAACTTCGCTATGGCGAAATCGAAGTCTATGGACAGTCAAAGAAGTATGCAGGAAATGTTGGAATCTATGACATCAAGTCATTTGTAGCATTTGCAAACAGCAAGAAAAGGAACTACGTACATCATCCTCAAATTTTCATGTTCTTTACGACCTCTGAATTTGCCAGCAGTGCGCTCAAGGAAATCGAGGAGAACGGTTTCATTGGTTTGAATCGATCGCAGATTGCACTTTTAATTTACAATCACAGAGATCGTCTTTTGACTAGATCTGAGGTCATTCGTACCCAGGTATTGGGATCCTGAACCCAGAATCTCTAATATCGGCATTACCTTATCAATTTCTGCGAAATCGTAGGTCAAACTAGCGTTATGTTTAAGTGTATTTTTCATAAGGAGTAAACATGCAATTTGCCGTTGCTCTTATAGAATATTTGATATCTGGAATTGTCGCGTCAGTCTGGATCACGGCTATTGCCAGAAACTACATTCAGATCCCACTTGCCGATATAAAAGAATACAAAGAAATATTTGTGATAGTTTATTTTCCAATCGCATACATATTGGGCATATACGTTGATACGACGTCATCTTTTTTAATAAGAAGAGCGAAAGAAATTGATGCTGTAGCGAACGATTCAAATAAACCATATGTATGGCTTAGAAACAGGTTTGTGTTTACATATGAATTTATTGCCGGAAAACCAAAAATAGATTCTTACGAGCGAAGTGCGGAAATCCTTTCATACTCAATTCCCGATGCAGTCAGAACAATGGAGGCATATGTAAGTCGCGACCGAATTGCTCGCGGCGTGGCATTAAACTCATTCGCAGGTGCAATTACCGCGTTGGTCTATGCTCCATGCGAACTGAAAAATCCAATTTTTTTCGGCTGCATGATAAGCTTCATATACTCTCTTTCATGTACAAAAGATTGCGCCGTCTTTCATCGCGTTTTTAAACAAGTTGCTCTTTCGAAAATGAGTAAAAAACAAGTAGACACAGATACGCCATTAACCTAACAACTTATCCCAACCGCCCCACTGCTAAAGCAAGCGACTTAACTCCAACGTTATGCATTGATAGGAGATAGCAAAATGATAATGGAGTATCTAACTGCAATTCTTGTTTTAATTACCGGAATTTACGCTTATCTGACGCACCGTATGGCAATGGCAAGCGAAGCATCCGTTGAGGCGATGAGACTGCAATCCGAATCCATGTTACGGCCCTATATATCAGTATCTCCTTTTATTCGACCGCAGGCTCTTTCCCTATACCTTAGAATAGTAAACACTGGTCGTACTGGAGCCCAGAACCTGCGGCTTGCGCTGGATCGTGATTTTTACCAATGGGGAGAAAATAGGGAGGAGAACAACATTCGGACTCTAAACGCTTTTTCTCTTCCAATTGACAGCTTTCCTCCTGAAACAGAGCTTCTCTTTGCTCTTGGTCAAGCCTGGGTACTATTCGCAGAAAATGCAAATCCCGCAACCACGCCCCTTCAGTTCAATGTAACTGCAGAATATGAGTTCTTCGGTAAAACGGTAGAAGAATTGACCCGTATTGACCTACGACCATACCTCAGATCGGAAGGAGACCACGATCCCATTGTTGAAGAACTTGAGAGGATAAGAAAGGTATTAGAGAAAAAGTAACGCCTAAAACCGGCCAAACACTAAAGCAGCAAACCCCGCAGCAAAGGTCAGGCCTAGTGTGTTATCCATAAACAATGAAGATGACCGTATGCCTGCCTTAAAACATATAAATTAATTACTTGCCGCTCAACGACTTACGAGGATGCTTTTGACGGCTGTTGTTGCGAAGGCTTGACCGGCTTGGGCGTCATGCCACCCGTCTGGAACGTGATATCAATGCTATGGCGGAAGCGTTCGCTGTTTTTGTGCAGCTCTGGTTTGCCCATACACCGAGTATCGGTGAAAATGAAAAAGATGCAGCAAGAAGGGAGGCCTGGAACCAGTACCAGAAATTTGTTGAGTACGTGGCAACCCAGATGGCTGGAGGGCACCGGTTCATTGATGACCTTGTGCAGGACACCATAGCCGATGAAGATGAGCTGCATAAGGCGGTCAGCAGCAATGATAATTGATGCTGAGGATGTAAGTTTGGTGAATATGACGTATATTTGCCGATGCTCTAACAATTCAGGGACTTCTGGCACTACGGGTTGTAAGCAGCGTTTTTATACCGATCCATATAAGACGCTGAAATAAAAAGAGATTTATGGTATAAGCGGCTTAAAATAAAGAAATTAACGGTGTTTTATATGGTTTTGAATTTGCGGTTTATATGGGTTAGAATTAAAAAATCTGCGGTATAGGCGGATCCATCTAATTATTGTTAGGGGCCGATTGGCAGTCTCTCGGCCTTTGCGATAAATATTAATGATTAATTGGAGGTTAAATGGTATACCGAAATGGGAACTACGCGGCCTTTTACGTTGCAGAGCCATTCAACGCAAGCGCACTCAGTGCACATGCCACAAAGGATTTTTGCTATTACAACATGTTGAGAGCTTGGAAGGGAAAAGACACAGCATTTCCTTTTAATGATTCCCATGATAAGACTTATAACGTCCGTGATAACAGTGCTTGGGAAACAACCTTGAAGCCACGGCTCAGGGAACGGATCAGAAATTCAAAAAATATCGTACTTTTTCTTAGCTCTAATACAGTTAGCTCAAGAGCACTTAGGGAAGAAATTGACTATGGGATAAATGATCAGGGGTTGCCCGTTATCGTGATATACCCAGAGTATGACTCGAAGACCAGTCTATTGATTAATGGTTCTCTGAAGCAGACCGTAAAAAATCTGTGGGATAAATTGCCTATTTTTAGAGATTCAATGAGTAAGGTTCCGACACTTCATGTACCTATAAAGAAGGAAGTAATTGAGGATGCGCTGAAAAATAGCGACTTTATGTTAGCTACAAAAACTACCTCCGATTACTATTGGTACAATGTATGATAAAGGTCAGCTTATTTGATAGGAGGGTGATTGGGAATTTCCTCAAATTTACGTCTGCGATAAGCGCAACACTTTCTTTGGTTGTTTTATTTGTCGATATACCAACAGATAATAAAACCACCTATGGATGGATATTTGTCGGGCTGTTAGTGCTAATTTATCTGGCAATTTGGATTTGGTCTAACAATCTCAATAAAATTGATATCAATGTTGAAGGAAGTGACGTCACAATTAAAGCAGGCGACATCTTTTCCGAGCCTGGCTTAAAGGCCATCGCTTTTAACGAGTACTTCGACACAATCGTAGATAACAAGATAATCGCTGAAAGTTCTCTAAATGGCATTTTTATAAAAAAGTATTTTGGCGCCCCAATCTTTGAGCTTGATCGCCATATTGATAATTATTCTTTTGATAAAAGTGAAAAACTGGAGAGCAATGCGGAGAGAGCTATTGGTAAGACGTTGCGGTATCAGATTGGGACTATTTGCGTATATAAAGACTTCCTTCTAGCCGCCTTTACGAAGTTCGATGCCGACAACAAAGCGGTGCTTACCATGCCTGAGTATCTTGAGTTTTTAATCAATTTTTGGGACAAAGTAAATAACGTGTACGGCCAGCAGAGCGTAGCTACGCCGATTTTTGGCTCTGGAATTACGCGAATTAAAGGCCATAAAACTATAAGCGATGAAGATCTTTTGAAAATAATGTTGTGGACATTTCGTATTAGTGAAATGCGGTTCAAGTACCCAGCGAAGCTTACAATTGTCATCCACAAAGACAAGATTGATAAAATTAACCTTCTTGATATTAAGTCCGCGAGAAATGGGGTTTAGATGCCCCTAACAAGGTGCTGCTGTCGGACAAATTTTCCGCTGCGCTCCAAATTTGCCGCAGAGTGCGGTGTTATGCGGTTATGCATCTGTTCTCACGGCGAATTAATTCATGGATTATAACAAGTGACCACTCTCTACATAATCGGTAACGGATTTGACTTATATCACGGATTACCAACTAGTTATGGTAAATTCTATGCTTTCGCAAAGAAAGATCTGAATGAACTGAAAGAAACTTTCTGTCTCGAAGTTGATGAAATAGATCCGTGGGGTGATTTCGAAAACAAGCTAGGTGAATATGACTGGGAGCTCGTGTATGACTATCACAATGACATTGATGTGATGGATGATTCATTTATGCCGAGCATGGCATTTGGATTAGAGGATGAATTAACTGAGGTGACGGACAATCTTGTCTCAAGGATTGATGAACAGTTCCATTTTTGGATTGATTCTATCGATGTCAAGGGAGCCAATAAGAAGTTGAATCTTGACCCGAATGGCACTTACCTCTCATTTAACTACACGCCTACTCTTCAGTGGGTATATGGAATAAGTGACAACCAGATAAATCACATTCATGGAAGTGTTTCTGGTAGTGAAAAACTGATTTTTGCTAACTCCCTTTTCTTACTTTTTCCCTTCTTTTCAGAGCTTCCCTAAATATCGTTATATTTAAACAAGTTAACAGAAAGAGTCTTCCTTATTTATCCCTCTTATTGCTTTGATTTTCCCCTTCTTTTCTGTAATATTCCCTTGAATTTGTAAAGTTCCTGTAAAGTCTGTAAAGGAAACGGGGGGTAATATGGGTGTTTCGGTTCGTGAAATTACGTTGAAAGAGGGCGGCGTTTCCTTCAGTATTGATATTTATTTCAAAGGCCAGCGGCAACAGGTTAAAACCGATATTCAAGCCGAAAAACCAAAGGGTAGGGAGTACCAGAAAGCGCGGCGACAGGCTGAAGCGAAGGCGGCAGACCTTGAAGATCAATTGAAGATCGACCCGGCAGCGGTCTTTCTTGGCAAGGAAAGACGAAGCACTGATTTTCTTGAGTATTTCGAAAGGGTAATACTTCACGAGAAAAACGGCGAACCTCTCTATAAAAACACCTTAAAACACCTTCAGGATTTCAACGGGCAAAGGCCGTTGCCAATGGATAACATTAATCAGACATGGGCCGAACAGTTCCGGGGTTATATAGACGGCTTACCACTGAAGGAAACAACAAAGGCGAACTATTTACATGGTTTAAAAATCGTTTTAAACCAAGCAGCACGGGAACACCTTGTTTCTGATTTTACAAGAAGTCTGAAGCCGTTCAAGAAAAATGATGTTTCCCTGAAATATCTGACCATTGACCAGATCAAAAGCATTGAGGCGACCCAATGCATACACCCAGAGATAAAAGCGGCGTTTTTGTTTGCTTGCTTCACCGGTTTGAGGATTTCAGACCTTCGAGCGTTACACGATGACGATATTCAGCATGATGGCGAACGGTTAATAATTCGGTTTAAAATGAAAAAAAACGGGAAATGGCAATACTTAGTAATGGGCGCGCAGGCTTTGAAATACCTTGAAGAAGCAAAGGTTCTTCACAAGGACAGAAAAGAAGATGATTACAGAATTTTCCCTTTACCATGCGCAACCCAATGTTTATATGTTCTTCGAGATTGGGGCAATGCAGCAGGGATTCCGTTCAATCTTACTCCCCATTGTTCCCGGCATACTTTCGCAGTTATGAGTCTTCAGAATGGCGTTGACCTTTTCACATTATCAAAACTATTGGGGCATTCTACAATTGCAATAACGCAGGTTTATGCCAAAGTAGTAGATGAAGCAAAAGCGGCGGCAATGGATAAGCTGCCCAGTTGGTAAAAAGCAAATATATTTGGTTCTTCAAAAAGGTAGCATGATGTAGCATCATAGCATTTTACCCGGTTGATTGCCGGGTTTTTTGTTAAAAAAATGGCTCTTCGCGGAAGTTAGTGGAATGAGTTGATAAAGTCGTTGTGATCGGAAAACAAGAATAGGCCAAAAACGGAAAATAAGAATCACCCAGGGTTAGCGTAAAAAACACCCATAGCTCGTAGTTTGAAGGTGCGAACCAAATCAAACCCCGGAGCTATGAGGACACA
>Ga0208872_1000030_pt1 | contig 150660 bp, 179 predicted proteins | sample CryBogCBH12Aug08_FD_185508 | JGI IMG/M metagenome (GOLD analysis project Ga0208872, IMG submission 185508) | Freshwater microbial communities from Crystal Bog, Wisconsin, USA - CBH12Aug08 (SPAdes) | ecosystem: Environmental > Aquatic > Freshwater > Lake | place: Crystal Bog, Wisconsin, USA...
ATACTGATCCTTCTGGTCCTCCCACGCCTCGATCAGAGCGATCATGGACTTCTTGGACATCTTTAACTTTTGGCTCTTTATCTCGAGAAGGGTCGAGCGTGTTCACTTCATTGAAGTTTTTTTAAAAAATATTTACTTATTATAATGAAGAGATATGATATTTTGATTTTATTAATCGTATCTTTATTGATTATATTCATACCAAATAAACAACACTATATTGGTGATACTAAGGTTATATATACCATATTTGCAGGAAGAGACTATAACTTGGATATTTTGACAAAATATATAGATACTTTAATTGAAAAAGGTAAAATAGATGAAGTACATCTATGGGATTTCACAAGAAAAGATTCAGATGGAGAATATCTCAAACAATTGGAAAAAAAAGAAAAATATACCGTCATGAATGTAAAAAATAAAAAAAGCTGGTCCGAATATTATAATTTTTACAAAGATCCAAAATTTTCAAATGACGTCATTATAAAATCGGATGATGATATCATGTACATTGATGTCGATAAATTTGAAGATTTCATAAATGAAAGAAAAACAAGTGATGCTTTTTTACTTTTCCCAAGTATAGTAAATAATGGTGTTACCAGTTTTCATCAACAACAGGATGGACTTTTACCAGAATCTGTTGAAAAACTAGAATATGAAACTTTTATGGGTAAAATTGTAACCAATGGAAAAGTTGGAACCAAGATACATGAATATTTCGTCAATAATAAAGATGAATTTATAAAAAAGGCGCGAGAAAATAACAAAATAATTAATATAAAATCAGGTGATAGGACATCGATAAATTTTTTTGCAATATTTGGAAGAGATTTCAATTCTTTAGGTGAAGTTGGTGACGATGAACATGAAATTACAGTAGTATACCCACCAAAGATTGGTAAACATAATAAAATTTATGCTGGTTTTGTAGTTGTTCATGGATCTTTCTCAAGTCAAACTCAAAATAAAGATTTGGATGACAAGTATATTGCAAAATTATATTCTCAATTTGTATAAACAAATTTATGATGCAATTTATTATCTCCTTTATTTGGTAAATTAGAAAGTCTCACCATTTCATAAAAATCAAACTTACCCAACATTTCCTTTGGTAGATGTTTTACCAAGAGACCATTTACATTTGCTAACGTTGGGAAATAAGCTTCACAATAACCACCTGATTTACCCATATTACTTTTCAATAACTCAATCATCTTCTTACTACATCTTATAACTGGAAATAAACTTCTAACTTTTTTGTTATTCTCGAGTGTTGTAAATTCACCGGTAAGTTCTTTAAATCTACCCCAATCTGGTTCTTCATCATACGTTCGAACATGAGAAGCCATGAAATCGGTTTGAGTATCGCCTGTATTTAAAGCCTTGGCAAAATTCCCATCACAATACACATCATTCTCAATAAACCAAACAAAATCTGGTTTTATTGGTAATGCATCATAAGCTAAAACTACAGTTGCCTCGACAGTATTATAAATTTGTTGATGTAAACTATTCATCTTTTTACAATCATCTTCAGTATGAACGAGCACTCTTGGTGAATAAAAATTATTAGGAAGTGTATTATTTGTATTATCAAATATCATGAAACATTTATCTTCCGGAAGTTCCTGTAACATCTTTTCCCATATCCGTGTAGTCTGTTCATCGATTTTATGTGCTCTCAAAATATAAACTTCATCCAAATCTTCATATGTGGATTTTCTTCTAAAAACAAAAACAAGAATCAAGAGTATAATCAGAAACAAAAACTTTTTCATTACTTTATACATCGAATTTAATCTTGAGATCCCCCTGTCCACAATTCTGTTGAATCTTGGTAAACCCGAGTTCTGGAATTTTATTTATACATTTCGTACCTTCAATATGAATCTGAACCTTGTCTTTCGAATACATGAGAGGGGTCCCAGATAAAAACTTTCCTTCATTTCCATAAGCAACAATCTTTGAATCGGTCAGAGACTGATCATCATCTTTGTAGTTTTTCAAAGCGTCAAGTTCCTCCTTTCTTGAAATCAGATATGAGTGTTTGTAGATACCCATATTCATACATGAACCTCCATTGTTTTCAAGAAGACGAGCCCCATTTGTAATTGACATTTCCTTAAACCTATTCTGTAAATTCTTCCAAAATCCTGGTTCCACTTGGCACGTATCGTGCATCATGAAATAATAATCCCCCTTGTCCTCTTGAGAAGCCAACCATATCAAGCTCGTGAGTTCCCAGAATTGGTACCTGGTTTTCTTTATGGGTCCCGAATCATCATCCGTGTCTTCCCCTCCAGAGACTATGAGTATACGGTTATCTGGTACTCCTGCATCCTTCAAGTTTTTCAAGAGAGGTTCCAAGGTCTTTTCACGATATCTCTTACATGTGGAGACTGTTATGTATAGTTCATTGAAATTGCTCTTCTCTCTTTGAAGAAGAAGCAACAAGAAGAAGAGCACCAAGAGAATCCAAAGGTACATTATATTAAAAGACAAGTTTATTTTTAGTATAATGGATGAGTACTTGAGAAACTCTCTCGTGAGACATATTGAAAAAAATATCGCAACATTAAATTTTACCGATCTCTCCTTCCATCCCCAATTGAATCTCACCACCTTGAAAAAGTTCAAGGATAAAAGTTGGTTCTGGTTCAAACTCGACACTCATGAAAATTTCAAATGGGAATGGGTACAGACATTTCCAGATAAACCCTGGAGTTGGAGGGATCTTTCAAAGCATAAACATTTCCAATGGGATTGGGTCAAGGCTTTCAGAGATGCCAACTGGGATTGGGTTTACTTGACGCAGAAGATGACAAAGGAACACGTTCTCGAGTTTCGAGACAAGCCCCTCAACTGGCAAGCACTCACATTGAGCTCGAAAATGGATGTTGAATTTATGATTGAACATAGTCATCTCCCGTGGACCCCCTATGATCTATTCTGGTTCGCCATAGAAGAATCAGAGGTGCGATTTATTCGAATTTTTAGAGATTTGTACGATAATCACGACTGGACAGATCACACTCTTCACGCTGAATGGAGAATCATCAAAAAGAATATGGATCTCCCTTGGAACAAAGCAGCCATAAAGATTACAGAATATGAGGAGGGTGACATTGATATCATATTGGGTAACCCCGGTGAATGGAATGTTCAATCACTATCCATAGACATTCCCGTTGATGTGATTATGAAACATCGAGATGCACTCAACTGGGATTTTTCACACGTATCACTGAACAAAACACTCACGTGTCAGCACGTCAAGGATACCCCCGACGTAAATTGGGACTTGAACCTGGTTCCGGTTGACCCAGAGGTGGATAGATGGATCGCTTCGAGTACAATCAAGAGATATTGGAGAGAGGTGATTACCAATCCCCAATACTTCATGTGTAGAAAGATACTTTTGAGAAACTTGAATCAAATCATGTCTGAAATCTGCCGCAATTCTGTTGAATCTTTGTAAATCCTAATTCTGGTACAGTGTTTATACACTTGTGTTCATCGAATGTTATATTCACTTGATCCTTCTCATACATCAAGGGGAACCCCTCTAAGAATTTACCCTCTATGATGACACCGTGCACCTTTGATAAAAAAAGACCCAATTCATCCCCATCTTTATGATACCTCTTTAAGTCATCAAGTTCCTCCTTTCTTGAAATCAGGTATGAGTGTTTATATATCCCCATATTCATATCAAGACCCCCATTATTCTCCAGTAAACTCATACCATCTGTATCCATCTCCCTAAACTTTTCTTGGAGACTTTCCCAAAAGTGAGGTTCGATACGTGATGTATCGTGCATCATGAAATAATAGTCCCCCTTGTCCTCTTGAGAAGCCAACCATATCAAGCTCGTGAGTTCCCAGAATTGGTACCTGGTTTTCTTTATGGGTCCCGAATCATCATCCGTGTCCTCACCTCCAGACACTATGAGTATACGGTCATCGGGAACTCCTGCACTCTTTAAATTTTCTAAAAGAGTGGGGATCGTCTTGTCCTTGTACTTTTTACATGTTGAAACTGTCACGTACAATTTCGAGTCTCCAACCGGTTGAGTCATTCTACGAACCCTCTTCTTTCTTCTTCTTATAAGAAAAACCACCACCATGATTACGATAACCAAAAGAATCATCCTATAGTTACTTGAGATTAGATTTTATATACGACCCTTTACAAATCTCCGAACCTCCATCCATGTATTGATCCAAACACTGTTTGTTCATATACGTCACGAGTGGTTTGTCTCCGATTATGGATGCTGCAATCGTAAACACAGAAAATCCAATCCCCATAAAGAGCTTCTTGCATTGAGCAAGAGCAAAGAAATCGACGATGCTTTCTATTCCCCTGTGTGTATTCTTTGGAACATCCTTCACTTCAATCAATGTAAAGTTTCCTAAAGATTTCATCTTTTCTATAAACTCCTTGCGCCACGATTGGCTCTCACTCACCACCAAAAACTTGGGATTGTTTTCAGTCTCTATTATCACCTTGACGTCTTGAAGAAGTTTCTCAATGACTGTATCAAATTCATCTTGGGATGTAGAGTGTTGAGAAAATGTAAAGAATGGGATTGATTGAATCTTGTCCCCCTTTCTCAGATGAATACCGTATACATCATCGAGGGGTTCATCGGGAAAATATGATTTTACAATCTCGGTGGGTTTGATTTTTCTAAAAGTCTCAATGTACTTTTTATAAACTTCATCTGGGGTAGCCATCGTCTTTAATATTTCGTTACAGTGAAGAGATGAAATGTACCCGTGATGGTTTATGTAATCATCAAAATCGGCAGGATCATCGGTGTACTCGAGTCCTTCAAACTCTATGAATGATTGGAAATCATAACACCGATCATCCTCTTCACACGTATTGAACATGATAAGGTCATACCCCTTGTAATCGCAAATCACCTTATAACACACCAGAGCTGAGAGACGATCACCTATACCAGCCGGTCCTCGAAACACAATCTTACGTTCCCCTGGTTTTGGGGATTCCTTCCTCTTTGGTTTTCTTGTGAGAAAAAAGAATATGATGAGTATCACTACTACACTTAAGATAATGATGATACCCATTTAATAATGGAAATTAAAATAATAAAAATAATTAAAAACTTTTCCAATCTCAAAAGATTTAGCTTCAAAAGCATCTTCTTATTGGGTTTAGTTTTAAAACCAACTTTAACAGTATAACTACGTATATTATATACAGGATCAAGTATTTTTATTTCATCAGAGACTTTATATTTTAATTTTTTAAAAGTAACAGAATGAACAGCAATCACTTCAAATAAATGCTTATAATTTCTAAACAATTGAATTCTATAAATATTTGGAAATATATTTGTACCGTTTGTTTTTAATAAACATAATAACAAACCATTTTTTAAATGGATATATTTTTCCACATTTGATATATTATTTACATCTTGTACTATACTACTTGAAAAATCTGTATAATCTGAAAATCCTTTAACAATATCGTCAAAAATCTTGTATCTATCATATTCAGATGATATAATAACATCTACATCAGATGGTTCATCAAAAATATCATCATATAATACTAAAGCAGCGCTGCCAATAAAACAATGATTTTCATATTTTTTTAATGATTTTGAAAGAATTTTTACAATATTTTTTGCATCTTCTTTCAACATAATACTATTGAAAACTAAAATAGTTCCCATTTCACAACCGGTGTGATACCAGCATAGTCACAGTGGGTGCAGTAACTGGGGATGCATGAGATGAGACTCTTTCCAGAGTTCCAGAGTTCACAAAATGTTTGGTGGTCCGTGAATGGTTTTCCAACCATCTCACCGGTGTTCCATTTATAATGGATATCAAAATCCCTCTTGAATGTCTTCATCTTCACGGCGTACGTCAAACACGTACTGGGTGTGGTGCGCCAATGAATGCTTTCAGATGGGATGAGTTGGATGGGGAATCCCTTTGCATACCGTTCATAGTAACCGGGAAAGTACTTGTCACTGTGGTCATAGAGTGTCACATAATCGGCTCCGGTTGTAAATCCCTCTAGAAGAATCTTGGAAAATCCGGGACGGTGGAGATAATCATCTTCAACCAGATAGACTATGTCATCATCTGGGATTTCCAAACTTTTTATGTGCTCCAACATCTTTGTAAAACTCAATTGCTGGGATCCAGCTTCGATGCGTTTTACATTGATTGATTCGTAGTTTGAGATGAAGTGGGTACTCGGGTCACCATCAAAGATGACATTCACGGTGCCCCCCTCCTCAAAGAGACTTTTGAAACACTTTTCATATGAAAACCATTCGGGGCGCTTTTTATTATTGGTGACGTTGCACAGCCTTACGAATACATGAATCATTTATCTTGGTAGCCCTTCAAATCTTTAAAGGGCCCCACTTACTAGTGTACCACCACCACCTCCAGGATTATTACCAGTAGAGTCACTGGTCACTGCTGTACTACCACTTGGAAGAATCCTACCATTTATTGTAGTTGGTTTACTTGAAAATAGAACCGGTTGATTTGCCAATGGAGATCCGAAAGTTGAAGGATATGTTACACGTGTCCATTTAGTATTTGTTGTTGTGGAAGGTTTAGGGGATGTAATACTTGTAGTAGGTGGTTGATCAGATGCAGAAGTTTGTGTATTGCATACATATATAAAATCTGTATAGTTAACTACTACATTTGAGTTGTATGGAACATTGGATGAACTGTCCGGTGGTGGGGCCCAAAAGTAAGGATTGGTTAAACCTGGTGAAGGTGATGCATTATATGTAGCGGGGTTGATTACAAAACTAGTGAGAGCTGTTGTTGGTGGATAATATACCATACCTTGAGTCCAATTTCCGATCGAACCCCATTCTACCCAGTGTTGTGGATCGATGTCGGGTGTCGTGGAGGATGAAGCGGGTGTTGATGATATATATAACCAATTAAATCCGTTATAGCTTACAGTCTGACCCATTGCATATGAAATGTTAGAATTCCATATAGGTGGACCTGGTGATATGTTACCGGTTGAACTTTGAAAAGTTGTAATCACATCTTCACTGATATTAGTACCGCTGCTAGTATAATAACAGTATAATTTATATCCTATTGTTGATGAAGGTGAAGTCGTTGTAGATAGACCCATTGTTGTCGGAATGCCACTTGCACTGACTGTGTAATTCAAATAATAAGTCACACCGGTTGTCAATAACATAGTACTCAAGTAAACTTCATTTGAAGCAGGTGAAGAATCCATAGAAGGCATAGTTGTGTTCATGTTCCAACAATATTTATCGAAATTTGAAAGACCGGTTGATGAATTTTGTTGAAACGTATTATAAATCCAAGTCTGAATTAAATCTATAGGTGCTGCTTCGGTAGATATTCTAAATTCTGGATAATTTGATTTGTTTAATTTAATAAATGCAAGAGATCCGCTATTATTATATACAACCCAATATGTTATAAGATTATTGACTGTACCTGGACCTATCACCCATATAAATGTACCATTATTTGTTGAAGCTATGTTGGTTCCAGACGCACTTGGAGAAACTTTAAAAAAGTGATTGATTTTCATAGTAAACCTATTGTAATTTCCAAATTGTAAAACCGGGTCTGTCGTTGATGTTGAAACTATAACAGAAGATGCTGGACCACTTGAAGTCGCATCTAGAGTAATTGGTAAAGAACTCAGAACTATACTTTGAAGAGCATCTGATGTAACTGATGTTTCTATAACATTTTGTGGTATAAATTGAGCTGTATAAGTATTGCTGTTATAAGTAAACTGTAATGGCATAATAGGTGGTGAATAATTCGGTTCGGAATATATATACCCCGGTGGAGTTGTTATTGGAGATACATTAAATGTTGTAGGTGTGCCTATAAACGAGACGTTACTATAAACAGGTAAATATTGATATGTAAAACTATTACACGTCTGGAATGAAGATGGTGTTGATGTCGAATCGACACCGGGTGTCCATGAACCTGCTGGATATGATAAAGTACTAGCAGTAGCTGTCAAACCACAGTTGATATAATCGGTGGAGTAAAATGTGTATGTAGTTCCACCATATGTGATGGTAAATACGTTTTGTTCTGGGTTATAGATGATGGAAAAGTTTGTAAAAAAGTTTGTAATGAAAGGTGAATTTGTCGCATTTAAAGTAGGTGTGGGATTTGCAACACTAAACATCAATGGGATTTTTTTATTACTTATATTTACAGTTGTGAATGATAAAGGATCTATATTCAATATTATTGTCTCAACTACCGGTGATGACGAATCTAAAGGTACAAAACCTGTGTTGTCACCTGTCGTGGAAACTGTCAAATAAGTAAATGGAATTCCACTTCCATTTTGTAAAATTGCATTTACACCTAGTGGTGTAACAGGTACCGGATATGGCCCGTTTGTAGCGTCGAAAGTTAATAGAGTCCAAGTAGTAGTATCAGCTGATGGGTTTTTACTAGTAGCAGTCAATGCAGAAGTAGTAGTTTTTATATATAAAAGGGTGTTGGTATCGTCGTAACATATAGAATTAATCGGTGTATTACCAGTATTTTTGAAAGTACTAAATGCTTGTATTGCTGATGTGTTATACCAAAATTTATTTGAATTAACACCTGTCGCTAAAATCCAATATGGATCATTCGGATCACCCCCTTGAGTATAACCACTTGATACCAGTGATTTCGATGATGCTGGTTGATTATTATAGCACAAATAATAATTACCACCATAATCTTTCACAATATTACCCTTATAATAATTAACATTACTAATCCACGTTGGAATCGAAGTCTTTGATGGTGAATAATCTACATTTCCACCCACGTTAACTGCGTTCAAGGTTATGGTTGTCGACGAGGGTGATCGTGGATCGGTACCAGATAAAGCGCATGTTATATCAACAAAACGAAGTTTCTTGTTCAAACCTCTAAGAGCTGTTACGGTCGTTACAGCGCTTGTACTTGATGAACTATTATTATAATTAATAACATCAATAGGATTCATGGAATAATTTATACGATTACTACTAGCCGTTCCAAGAGGTACAGATATACCGTATAAAGATGCATTAGGAGTTCCACCAAAACCACCGGTAGTATTACCAGAAACTGAAAGATTCTGATTAGGAAAAGATTTATTTGATAAATAAAACATCCTTTGTCCTACATAATCGGTTGTAGAACTAGAAAGTGACCATGGTAATATACGCTTATTAGAATCATAGTCGAGGCACCAATATGTATCATATGCTCCCCCTCTCTGATCCACACATGAATTCAAATCGATAACATCGTATATACCACCACTTGAATTTCCAGCTCCTAGAACGGATGATTGTGAATTTGGATTATACGCCAGATAATGAATTATACCATTAGAATCGGTATAAATAAGCTGAAAAAATTTCTGATAAGTAGGATCGTTAACAATATATCGGATGTCCATCTCATATGAATCGGATGATAGAGGAGATGACTGAGTATCTCTCCAATCTCCATAATTAGGTATAGGAAATTGAACAAATGTTGTACCTGAAGATGTAAGTAATGATGCAGTAAATGTTGTGCTATTATATATAGATATGGTATCACTTGCTTTGAAATTTCCAGTACCTGGTGTTATTACAACTCCCTTGGATTTATAATTACCATCCAAATTTGGCATATATCCGGCTAGAATCATATAACGTAAACAAGTTTGATCCTGTTGTAAATAACCAGGTTGCGTTGAAGTTTTTCCAGGATCTAAAGGCACCGGTGTGCCATTATTCGGACTTGTTGGATCAACTAAAACTATAGGTATACCATTTGTCGTAGTTGAATAGTTATCAGAAATTAGACCATTACCGGATGTCTTAGTTGTGACTGATGGGAGTTGAATAAATTGTATTTGTTTATATTGAGTTGGACTACTACCCCCTTGTGAATTTACAACGACACCAAAATCAACGGCAGATGCAATATTACAATGAATTGGAACATCTACTGCAAAATGATATTGTACACTATTATTTTCTTCTTGTGCAAACATGGGTGATGTTTGAGGTGGTGAGAGATTGGTAAAAGGCAAGGCTGATGCTGGTAGCGATTTATTGATAGTTGTTCCCAGTGACGCGGTTGAATACCATTGTCCCTTATAAACAACTGGATAAATATTTGATACTCCGATATTATTGGATGCTAGACCCAAGACATAAGATTGATCTTTGGAAAAATAAATATTTGCCCCAAGTGAATAAGCCGGTGTTTCTTGATTAGGTACAAAAAATTTACACGTGGCTCCAATATTCGTGATGACAGGCATTTATTATTAAGATATAAAATTAAATGGCGGTGTACGCGGCTGATTTATAGTATACATTCTTGTTCACCGGACTGAGACCCAGTACCTTTTTTACAACCAGTCTCCTGCTCTTCTTTTTACCAATCACCACATTTGGGTTCAACTGTGTATTGGGGCGGCTTGGAGCATTTTTATTCCCGTAGAGTTTCCCGTATACTTTATTGTAGCCCGTCACCTTCTTGAGGACTCGGTATACGTTATTTTCAGTGTACCCCTTTGGTATTCGAATCGATCTCCCAAAATCAATGACCCACATTCGGTTAATCTTTGGACCGGTATGAGTCACCATGATGTTTCCTGTATGGAGATCACCGTGACTGATTCCCCTGACGTGCATCGCCTGGATCACATAGGCTCTTTTGGAAGGTTCGGTTGGGTCCGCATGTATACCATATAAATCGTGAAACTTTTTAAGGGTTATCGCAGTGTCCGGAAGCTTGTTCATCAGAAACGCACTGACTCCCTTTTTGGTGTTGACATAAAAAGACCCCTTTTTCACCTTGGGAATAAACTTGGTTCCTTTAAGCCTCATCATGGCGAGGTACTCTTTGGAACTGGTCCCCTTCATAATCTTTAGAGCTTTGGTCCCAACGTTATAAACGCGGCCATTCACACCGGCTCCGAGCAATTTGAGTTTGGTTGTTCTCCACTTTTTAGCCTTGATTATGCTTTTTGCAACCGTATTGGAAAGGGGTGACGCCATTTATTATAATTAAAGATAATAAATGGTGAATATACCGGCTGTGGGATTCGAACCCACGCGTGTAAAACACAGAGGATGAGTTAGACAACTTCGTAGAAGTTGGATCCAAAGAACTCCAACAACTTCATAGAAGTTGGTCTTAAGTCCCCCTCCTTAGACCAAGCTCGGACAAACCGGTGGACAACTTCTTTGAAGTTGGAGTGCACCTGGTGGGGCTCGAACCCACGATTTCCGGTACATAAGACCAACGCCTTAACCAACTAGGCCACAGGTGCTTGCACAAAGCAAACGCTTTGTAGCTTTTCAAAGCCCCTCTTCTTTAAGTGTTGCACCGGAGTATCTCAACCAATCTTCAAATCTAAAAAATATAAAATCATCTGGAAGAGCCCAATCCTCAAAATCACACTTGATCGCCTTGAGAATCGGATTCATGTTTTTCCAGTCTGCGTGTGTAAACTCACTCTTCATAATCTCAAGAAATCTATCTTTGGTGTGAATGTGATTTGGATCAGAACCAACTCCATCGTAGAGGACACTCATTTAAAAAAACTGGGCTCAAAATCTTTAATGCACATAAGTATACTTGAAAAAATTTATTCCAATTTAGGAAACATCAAAAGTAGAAGAAATTTTCGAAACGCTTTTTGTAAACTTTATACTTTTGAACCAACCAAAATTGACAAAGTGAAAAATTTTTTAGAAGAAAATTTAAACCTTCAAAAGTACATAGACTGGAGTCTCGAACTTCCTTTTAAAGAAACATTTGCTATTCTGGTAGATGGATTTTCTATAATAGAAAATAGGTACTTCAAGGCTTCTCAATTATGCATGTACTATGGTGATAGATATCTTTACTTAAGCTTTTGATAAGTTGTATATCAAATGCAGAGGTACATTTCTTTGTTGGATGCCATTCGTCCGAGTATCGTGATTGCAACCGGTCCATCTGGAACCGGAAAGACGATGCAGGCGTGTAAAATTGGACAGAGGATGGTGGCGAGCGGAGTTTATAACAAGGTTATTTTGACTCGCCCGGCGGTGACGAGCGAAGAGGAACACGGATTCATCCCAGGATCAATAGATGAAAAAATGGGACCATGGGTCAAACCATCTCTCCAATATCTGGGTAAAAAAACTCCATATGAAATCTGTCCTTTGGCGTACATGAGGGGACTCACCTTTGAAAAATCATGGATCATCGCCGATGAGATGCAAAACTCTACGGAATCTCAGATGCTCATGTTGTTGACACGGATCGGGTTTGGATCCAAACTCATCATCACGGGTGATCCTGATCAGACGGATGGAAATTATAAAGGCCTCACTGATTTACTGAGACGGTTAAAGCAAACCGATGATATTCAGCACGTTCAATTGTCAGATGTAAAGAGAAATCCTGTAATCAATGATATTCTATCAATGTATAACGCATCCGTTATGTGAAGAATCTTTTATAAAATCCAGATTTCTCTTTGAAGGATCAATCACTAGAAGATTTTTTAAAATCTCAAAGTATTTTGAATTCTTCATGAAATTATCCAAGAGTTCCTGTGATTTCAGAAAACGCTTTGGGATGTTCTTTCCGTAAATCAAACATCCAAGACACCACAAGTCACTTTTAAATTTTACTATGGATGTTTCGGGTAAATTATACCTCGTGTGGATTGGGTTCGTATCACCAAACCCAAAGGTGGTTGGGTCTCGAATCTTCACTTGACCCTCTGCTCCACGTCCCACCTTTATATCCAAAACACTTATATCGGCACTATGAAGTTCTTTCATACCAAGAATCACATCTTGTATATCCGAATCTGAAAATTCTGTCACCGGATCGAGATCCTCTGTAGATCCATTCAAGTCGGTGACAATCACCACATGTGGAAAATTTTTCTTAATCAGGGTTTGGTACATTTATATACACAAATAATTTATTGTTTATATATATAAATGAAACTCATATTTGCATTTGCACTTGTGGTGGTTCTCTTCTTCTTGTATCTTCAATCAAATTCAAGGAGCACATTCGAACAACCAAGGATACCAAAGATCATCTGGTCATTCTGGGACCAGGATGAAATTCCAGAGTTTATACAAAAGTGTGTAGACACGTGGAAAAAATACAACCCCGATTATGCTATAAATTTCATGACAACGAGCACTTTGAAAAACTATGTCGGGGAGGAGGAGGCGAACAAAATGATCAACTGGAAATTCAATGATAGCCCTCAAAGATTATCCGATCTGGTGAGACTCTCGGTCGTTTCAAAGTTTGGTGGAATATGGTTGGATGCATCGGTCGTTTGCTTCAACTCTTTCGATTGGGTTCAGAATGAAAACTCGGATGCGATTGTGTTTTCTATAAAAGAACTCTCAGTGGATCCAACAATCGAATCTTGGTTCATCGCCGCCGTTCCCTCAAATCCATACGTGACCAAATGGAACGAGGAGTTTAGGGGAATCGATCAATACGATTCGGTTGATGAATATATTAAAATTTCAGGAACAAATCAAGATGCTATTGCTTATAATGTAAATTATTTGGTTATATATTTATGCGCTAGAAAAATCCTTCACGAGCTGGGACCAGATTCCGTCAAAATCATGAGTGCTACAGATGGTCCATATAATTACATGGTTAAAGGTGGCATAAAGAGTTTATGTGATCAACATGGCACCTTTGCAAAATTTAGAAGAGATGAGAGAGCTATCATGACAGAAGATGTTGAAGCTTGTATCTTTCAACTAAATTAGTTGTATATTAATAATGAAATTCCAAAAGAGAAGTATTTTTCATATGGCTCTCAGCACTCTCGTTTTTTTGTTTATTGATAGATTTATAAAAATTATAATTAAAGAAAATCCAGATGATCAACAGAAACAAAGACGTTTACACATGGAGATGGCTCTCATAGGAACTTTATCTATTTTTACATTTATAACATTAAAATACAAAGGATACGATCCATTTTAGAAAAAAACACCATATGTACCCACCATTAATCCTCCCGAGTTTGAATATGTACCAGTAGTTCCAGATTGAATTGAAGCATTTGGCTGCATTGAAGTCAAAACAAAATTTCCAGCTGATGTATCAGTTGCTGTGTAAATTGTAGATGAACCAAATTCAACATTATTTGATAATGGAGTAAATGTTACAGTATTTCCTGAAATAGACATATGAAACGCATTCCTACCTGAAATAATTACATTCCATACATGAGATCCCATAAAATCTGTCAATCCAGTTGATGCTCCTCCAGTTGAGCCAGTTGATCCAGTTGATCCAGTTGAGCCAGTTGAGCCAGTTGAGCCAGTTGAGCCAGTTGATCCAGTTGAGCCAGTTGAGCCAGTTGAGCCAGTTGAGCCAGTTGATCCAGTTGAGCCAGTTGATCCAGTTGAGCCAGTTGAGCCGGGGGACCCTGAGGAACATGAATTGAACTGATCTTGCAACCAAGGTATTTTACAATAATACAAATATACTAGAACAACTGTAACAACAAAAGCAACAAAAACATAAACTGCTGCACTCATTTAATATAATTACCTATTATTATCCGAATTTGCTACATTAATAGTTTGACAATTGTTTGTAACCATATCATAAGAAAAACCTGTATTGCAACTACCATCTGCGTTTAATTGTTGTCCCAATCCTCCAGTTGAGCCAGTTGAGCCAGTTGGTAAATTATTACATGAAATAAAAGGAGCACCTGTAGATGATGGATCCGAATATGAGTTTTGAAGATCATACAAATCATTAAAAATTGTACTATTGTATATATATTTCTGTCCGTTGTATGCAATTGTCATACCTTTATATAAATAAAGCGGATTACCAGGTATTGTATTACCATTTGCATCATATGTATCAGTAGTTCCATCACCCCAATTATATGTCGGGGATGCTGCACATAATGTGTTTAATGAACCGCATCTACCTGTGGTTGCCGGTCCACCGGTATTTATATTGATTTGAACATCTTGATTACAGAAATTAGATGTACAATCATTATCCACATTACAATAAGATCCTAATTCACATTCACCTATACTCAACGTATACACAGATGTACAAAAAGGTGGGTTCATCGGTTGACTAAATTGTTGTCTTTGATAAAAATCTGGGTATGATGTTCCGTGTAATAAATTCGTACATAACTGTATATTATCTGTATTACTATTAAGCCACATTGAAATATTCTGATCATTGAGAGCATTTAAAGTAGTCATATCCACACTAGCACACGAATATTGTAAAATTTTTTTAGCAAATGTATGTTGGTCTGCATTCCATGGTAATGGTGGTATAATATTTGTTTTATCTCTGAATATGGTAGAAGTACCTCCAGTTGTTGACATATAATTAAATGTAACTTGTGTAATTCCATTTAGCGAGGGTGACGTGGAAGATGTGGATGATGAAAATGTTCCATAATTTTCTTGTGTAACAAAAAAATCAGTCATACCTGCAGGATTTCTAAACGGTAAAGAAGGTGAAGATCCTTTAATAATACTTTGAATTGAAAAATAAAAATTATTTGTTTTACCATCAGTTAATATATTTAAAACTGTTGATAAATTATTATTAATATCGTCAATTTGTACAGTGTCACCAGTCCAATTCCCCTTTCTCAAAATAAGTATATTGTCGTTAGGTTGATCGTAATAAAAAAATGGTAATTTACTGAATAAACCATCGTGTAATAATTTACTTTTTGCAGCTGGAGTCAGTTCATCAACCAAAAAAGGTGGTTGCAGATTGAATATATTTCCATTGATAGTAATTGAAGCAGTAGTTGGAGGTGAGTAAACGGTGGGTGATGGTGATGGTAAATTGTTACAAGCTGCAAACCCTATAACTAAAAGATTTGGTGGTACAACATTTTGTGATTCTTGGAGATCTAGTAAGGTTGGATTATCATTGTTAAGATATATATATTTGTTATTATTATAAGTAATTACTTGACCAGATGAAATAGAATAATCTACACCAGGTACAACACCATCACTTCCATCAAATGATGACTCTTGTGCATCTCCCCAATTTGCTATAGCATTAGTATTACAACCAGCTTGCATTTGACTCGTAGACAATTGAAATGGTGGAGTATAATTTAAAATAAATGAACCATTTCCATTTATAATACTACTTATAGGTAAAACTCTATTTGTGTCAACTAGGTTGGTCAAATTTGGATTTAAAGAATATGTAAAAGTTTTTGAAGTATCATTTTCAATCATATCATATATTGCAGATCTCATGATGTAAGATGTACCGCCTTGAAATAATAAATAATCAATTTGAAAGCCTGAACCATATGCACTTATTCTTCCAAATGTAATTTGGGGAGTATTTGTGCCTGGTTCATATGTTTGTATCTGATTTGTATATAATGGCATAATATTTTGAAGTGCACTTTCTTGTATAGGACCTGATGATACTTGCCCAGGTGTTGTATATTGTGGCGCATTTGGATGTTCATACCCAGCTGGACATGCAGGTACAGCATTCGCTGGAGTCGGTGCGGCATTTAGTGCTGGTAAAGTACTTGAAGTCGGTGAACGTGTAGGTGTTGGTACATTTGACGGAGAAGGACCAGGTGAAGATTGTACGGTATTGGGACGAAGTGCACTCGGTACACAATTCAAGGGTGGTGGATAAAGAGGACATTTAATGGTTGGAGATTGTCCCGGTGTTGTACTTGGACATGGTGAAGCATTTGGGTAAGTATTTACTATTAGTTGTCCGGGTTGTGGACCTTCATATGTTGTAACTTCTAGAGGATACGCAGAAGGTGAAAATGGCATAGTAAGAATATTCAAATTCGGATTCACCAGAGGAGATGCGCTTGGTGAAAATTTACTCATATTTGGAACACTCAAAATTACGACGATAATGAACAATACAAAAAATAATATGAAGAGATGAACTTTCATTTATATAGTTAAAGAATAAAATCGCATAATAATTTCTCCAGTAGCTCAGTTGGTTAGAGCGTCAGGCTGTTAACCTGAATGTCGACGGTTCAATCCCGTTCTGGAGAGAAACATTTTAGCAAATCAAACACCTTTTGATAATGGTTACTGGCCTTATTATCATCCAGGTCCTTTACGTTTAAAATTTCAAATTCGATTTGGAATTGAGTCTTGGATTCCTCATCTCGATCTTCTTGTTGACCATTCGTCGTAATCTCAGAGACGTCAATTGATAGACCCTTTCTCACAAATGAAATTCTCCTCCTATTTTTGACAGTTGGAAAATGATCCTTCTCATTGTCATATGTACTTGGAATTTCAATACTTGCCGCTATTCTCACATCAAAGGGTGAATTTTCGATGGTTTTATCCAAAACACCAGATTGATGCTTCGTCACACACGTTTGAATGTCAGCAACCTCATCATATATTATGCGGAGACCCTTTCGAGCCCCGTAATAAATTTGTTCATTCTTTTCTATGATACTTTCCCACCCTTGGTATCCTCTAAGAGCCTTGAGAGCTTTTTGGTGTGCATCGAAACCAACATTGGTATCAAATGAAGAAGCCCCCTTTCTCCCAAGACGAAATTCAATCTCCACATAATTTTTACTCTTGTGCTGCCTTATGAAACGAAGAACATCATCATCCACCATCACGTGTTTACTTAGACAATAAATTCTTTATTCTAGTAAATGAACAACTCGAGTGAGTTGGCCCCAAGGGGTCTCCAAAATTATGGAGCGACGTGTTGGTTCAATGCTCTCATGCAATGTTTAAAAGCATCAAGTGATTTCTCAAATATTGAGAAGAAGGACACTCCACTTCAAAAAGAATTTTTAAATTTTATGAAAAAGGAAAACTCAGATCCTAGACCTTTCCTCTCTGAATTTATTAAAAAGTTTCCATCTTGGCAAGGTTTACCAAACGACTGTCAAGAGGCTCTCTTGCTCTTGATGGATGTTCTAAACCTAACCGATTTCATTGGTAAAGTTACTCAGACCATCACGTACCCAGATGGAACTTCAGTCACCGAATATCCGTGCTCCATTTTCTTGAACAATGATCAGCTTATTTTGAGTGATTACAAGGATGACACGGGAAAGGTTCATAAGGTGGCGATTCAAGAGACACATCTAACAACTGTTCCTAAAATTTTGGTAGTGAGTGATTTGAAGAATAAAGTTTCAGAGATTATGTTTGGTAAGAAATTATTTGCACTGATACCATGGTGTCACGGACATTATATAGCCTTTGTTCGGGGCGTCGTTGTTGGAAACTGGCACATGTGTGACGATGATTCGATATCGAATGCATCTCCAAATATGGACCAAAACTATTATTTAGCATTTTATAAGTAGACTAGTAAACCCTAGCTGTGTATGTATCTCCATACTTTCGTATCTTCCACAACGTAAAATTACAGCAATTTGTAATCATATCAAAACAACTTTCTTTAAACTCCACCTCATGTTCATCTTCATTATATTTGGCAATAGTGTGAAGATCGGATTTTTGGAGATCCATTTCTTTTTTATATTTCCAAATCTTAAAATGCCGTACGTAATCACAAAACTCAAAAATGGATACTACACTGTGAAAAAAAAGTCTGGAGCTGTTAAAGCGCGTCACACAACACTTGCAAAAGCAAAGGCTCAGGTTAGACTTTTGCACATGTTGGAGAGGATGAGATGATGACAAACACGTAGTGTTTGGACTGGTGAGTCGGTCTGACCCCACCGGGGCTCGAACCCGGAATCTTCAGCTGGCTTCCTGACTTTCTAGAAGGCTGACGCGTTATCCAATTACGCTATGGGACCAATATATACTCGTTTTATTTCTTTAAGTATTATAAATGAACTCTTTTAATAATAATGGTGGTCGAAGACGAGCTCCCGATCCACGTGTGATTCAGACGGAGAGAATTGTGGATGGTTTACTCGCAAAGGCGCGCCAGTTTGTAAAGTCTATAGATAACGATAAACATCAGCTTGAACTTTTGGAACCAAGATTTAAAATGATACAAAAAGCAATCAAACAAAAACAGAGGCAGCTCGAGGATCTCCTAGAAAGAGCAAACCGGTACGCAAGACGTGTGAGACATTTGAACCGAAGCTCACAGGGGAACGTTGAGCGTTTCAAGGCACGTTTCAGAAAGTATAGAAATACCAGTCACAATAACAATAATTACGAGTAATTTATAAAGTACACTGAGAGAATTGCAAAGAGTATTCCGAGCATTTGCATAGGATGTTTGAAACGATCACCCATGAAAAAATAAGCAATCAGGGTTCCCAAAATCACAACCGACATTTGCCACATGACATTCACGTGTAACATGCTCTTGTTAGATTTGAATATCCGTATGAGAAAGTAAATCATCGCAATGTATGCGAAAATTCCTATGAGCAAATGTTTCGTCTTTTGATTTTCAGCAAACGACTTGATGTTGCAGTTTCCTAGAATTTCCGTGCAACAGAGACACGCGAGGTTGAACATTATAAGATTTGTAAATATTTATTTTCAACGTCTGCATGCGCTTGCAAGTGCTTTCATCTGATTGGAAATTTCAAGGTGCCATGGGAAGAGAACCAGCACCTGAAAGGCAAATGCACACACGGCTATTATAAATGCGCCCACACGGAGCTTATCGATCGGTTTTTTGGCTTCATCAGAGTTCATCATCATTTATAATATTGTGAGAAATTAATAATGTCAAGTCCCGAGTTGACTCTACAGACAGCAAAGGGGGTCTCATCTGTACATCTGGATCTCAATGACTTTATGAAAATTGTAACCAATCCTGCGATTGATACACTCGTGGGATACACTGGAGCCGTAAAGGGATACCCTGTAGTTCAAGCAAATCACAAAGAGGTTACTGGAAATCAAAGCGTCAAATTGAAGCGTATCAGAATCAAGTTTAAAAATGGGTCTCAAGCAGTTGTGTACGAAACAAAATCTGGAACCACCGTGATTATTTCAGGTAAGAGAAAGTATGAAGAGATTGCAAAGGTGGTTGGGTCCCTGATGAACCTTCGTGGGGTGGATTATGAAATTACCAACACAACAATGACGTGGCAATTTCATCGAAAAATAAATTTGGTTGGAATCGAAATGGCGTATAAAAGTGATGCAACGTATATTCCTGAAAAATTTCCAGCATTGAGTTTAAAATTGAGGGATCCACTGGTAAGTTTAAAGATATTTACAAATGGTGTCATCATCGCATCTGGGAAAGATATGAGTGATATAAAATCGAGGGTCCACGATGTGGTTTCTAAATTTTTTATAGGCGGAAGCATCGAACATCAACTTCCTGCAAGAAAGAATCTCAAAGGGAAGAGAGAACACATGAGAAATGAAAGATATCCGGTTGTGAATTGGGAAAACAACACTGAAGGGTACTATGTGAAACCAGGTCCAAATCGAAAACCAAGAAGATACAAACTCCCTGCAAATCCCAGACTCGTCATTTCCAAATTGAGAAAGGCGTATGCAAATGCAGGAGTTCCGATACCCGCTGCAACCAGACGCGCCCTTGGTCTTTCACCTGGTGTACAGAAAGCTCCAAAGAATGTGATTCCAGAAGGTGCAACCATGATGAACATAGCAAATATGATGATTGCCAAAATGGGGGCACCACCCAAACCCAATTCACCGGTTATTAAAGAAACCAAGTATTCACCACCAAAAAAGAGTGCCAAAAATCTTTTAAATTGGAATGCAATCAAACCAGGGTACTATATAAAACCAGGACCTGGTGGTCTCCCTAAGTTTTACAAGATTCCAAAGGGAATCAAGGCGGCAAAAAAGACGGTACTAAAATCATACAAAGAGGCTGGTGTCAGAATTCCGAATAAGGTTCGAATGATATTTGAGATTAACAAGTCACCGAGTGTGCCGAATAATCCAAAGGGACCAAAAGCGGTTCTCAAGAATCAATCAAAGGTTATACTCGGTGGGAAGGATTGTATGAGGTATACAGTCAAGGAACTGAGAGAGATTATGAGGACACGAGGAATTGCTTACTCGGGTCTCACCAAACCAAAGATGTGTGCACGATTGTATGGTCAAAACATGAGAGTGTCCCCACCCAAACCCCGTCCTCAACAATCCAACTTTAGCATTCTCAAAAATACAGAACAGATACGAAGAGGTGGTAGAGTGAAAAAGATCAGCTCATTTACCAGATCGAACTTGATTGGGTTTGCAAGCAAATTGGGTCTGGGTCACGGTTCAAAGGCTACCAAGAAAAATCTCACAAACCTTCTTCTCGGGAAGAGTCCTCTTCAAAAGAAGAGTCCGAGTCCCATGAGCTCGAGTCTCGGGAGCTTTGCAAATGAACTCGAAAGACAGTTTCAAAAAGAGACTGAACAAAAGAAGAACAATATGATAAACTCCAGAGCCCGTTTGATGTTCAACAACACCAATGCACCACAGTTTGCCAATTATTATAGACTTCATGGAGGAACTCCATCAAAGTTGAATCGTCTTGCAAATAATTTCAGGGCACTCAAACTTAAAGAACAGTTTGGAAAATATAAGGGTGCAGAAATTATCTGAACCAATTATAAATGCCATGCTCCAACTGTAATTGCACATATGATTGTAATGATGGGTATGACTACACCGGTGTAATAATAAAATCAACACCTGATAAGTAAGAAAGATGACGTATAAAGCAAGCGATCTATATAATGATATAAAGGGTGGTACTCAAAGAGCAAATGCATGGGCTGGATTTCTTCAAGAGGAGATTGAAGAAGATAGAAAGATTAATCTACCCATAGAAAAAGCATATGATGTAATCGATGCTGCCCAATTGACTACAAGCAGATATGAAATGTATCCGATTTCAGAAGATTCACCCTGAAGGCTCCTCGGTGTCCTCCTCCTCTTCGTCATCTATAAAACTACTCTCGTAATCATCGTCAGTACCCTCCTCATCCTCTCCTTCATCACTCTCCGATTCTGAAGCTTCACCATTCGGATCTTCAGAATCGTATTCTTCATCCTTATAATCATCAACAGGATTCTCTGAAGGGGAGAAGCGTTCGGGTTTCTTCACGACACGACCAGATCGCGTGGTTAGCATTTGAGATATAGACTATATAATTCTTTAATTGTTTTAGGTAAAAGATACATTCTACCTTTATACTTTGAACAGTCACAATCCGTGCATCTTTGAAATATGTGAGACCCCTTGATTATAAAATAAACATGGTTTGATTTGTGTTCTCTCCTGATGTTGGCACAATACCTCGAGTTTGTGAATATACACACATCCACGTTATTTCTAGATGGTTTACACCCGGTTATCTTTAAATTTTCTTGACCCCTTATGTTGATGCGAATGAAATTCTCCAATGACGAATTGTCCGTGGAATTGAATGGTTCTATACTTTTTATAGTTTCTTTGCTTTTTATGGAAAACATCTTTAAAAATTCAATCGACGGATCCCGGTTTTCAAACTCGATAAACTCAAACTTTTCGGTGATTGTTCCGTAAGGAACATAACACGTACTTCCATCACCCACCTTATATGACCAAAGCATTCTGAGACCCGATCCGATTCCATCAATTATATTTGACCATTCGGGACCAAACTCATTGAGGACTCTTTGTCGTATCTGTGCAGCCCTGGGCTTTGTCACGTCACATTGAGGCCAAATCAAATGAAACCCATATTTGAGACCCTTTTCCGTAATCCTGGGATCGGCTCTCGCAATGTGACATTTTCCAGCATTCACAATCTTACAAATCTCCAAAAACAATTTTATAAAATCCAACTCGGGACCTACGTAATCAATGTCAAAAAACAATTTAAAAACACCTTCAATCTTTTCAACCAAAAAGAGTTTTTGAGTACTTTTCAAATAATAATCATAAAAACTGTCATAATCTTGTATGTTCAACGTACCACCGGTTAATATCATATGGGTCGTCCCCATTACTAATGAAGACGCTCATTTTTTTAAATTGAATATGGTGCGCTTTGAATATATGGCATCCTTGAATTTTACATTACGAATCACATAAATCTTAATCATGTTCCAGATGTCGCTTCGATTCTGAATGCTATTCATGGTGTCAAAGTTTATAAAGTCATTCTCATCATACTGCTTCTTGAATCGAATCTTGTTTGATGTCATCATTTCTTTGTTCATGTTGAATCGTGTTATAATCTTCTCTTGATCTCTCAGAGACATGGGAAAATCCAAGATGTAAACGTGGTATACGTTGGTCATTTCTGAATCCTCCTCATCTTGAATATCAAATTTGTAATACGAATATGCACCAGCCTTTATGTTTACAACTCCCCGAGTCTCCTCCTCGAGCTCTCGTAAAGCACATCTCAGAGGATTGTAAATTTCTCTTTTTCGACACCCACCGGTGACAAAAGTCCACTCTTTAAATCTCCTATCATGAACAATCAAGAAATGAGGTTCATCGTTTATAATGTGCATGGGTATGGCAATCGCTTTATGTCTACTCGACATCGCCCTACTATGGGGCAACAAATAAATTGGGGGAATTTATTTGTTGCGGTACAATAAATGATGAATAAGAATATCATTATAATCGTTGGCATTATCCTATTGTTTTTTGTATTTTTCATGAATAAGGGTTCGAAATTCTTACCCACTCAGAGAAAAACCGATCAGGAGGTTGAAGTGGCGAGTGTTGCGGATGTTGCAATGACTTCAGGTGCTTGTGGAATGAGACCACCTCCTATGTAAATTTAAGAAGAATACATGACAGCCCCCATGCCATTTTGGATTCTCAGAATGTTGTAATTGACGGCGTAGAAATAGGAACCGGCTCCGAGTTTGGTGAGAGCCTGCCAGTTGTTTCCGGATGGACAGATGAGGCGGAATGTATCCAGTCTGCTGAAGTTGAGGGCACCGGTTGGCTGCACCTTGGCTGTATCCAGACAGAATGGAATGATACACACCGGAACCACGCCATTGAGCCCAGTGCCTGCAGTCAGACTGTAATACCCATATGGGGTAAGGTAATACTGGTTGACATCCACCCAATGTGGTAACGATCTTGACTCCCCGATATCGTTACCATTGATTTGCATCTTGAACTGCATGTTTGCAGCTGTGGCAGACCCACTGCTCAGGGGAACCACGTTGGTTGCTGCAGTGGTGCTCAAATTAGGGTTGAAGAAGGATATATAGGTTGCAGAAGTTGCGGTTGCTGACCCGGTTGGTGCAGTTGTTATGGTGGTGCTTGGGAAGGATATACCCACGACGGTTGTACCGACAGTCACCACATTTGAAGCTGGTCCGTAAACCTCAACCGATGTTATGGTTGCATTTAAAAGACCGATGTTGTTTGATCCGGCGCCATATGGAACCAGGATGGAGTATCCAACCATTGTAGAATTCATAATGACATTGCTATTCATGGTGAGAGTTGCAGTGGTTGATGCAGACCCGGTTGTAAACTGAGAAGATTGGATGGACCCTACGTACCCATTGGGTGGAATCAGAGATACAGTGACAGCCACACCGGTGCCGGTTGCTGAACCACCATTGAAAGATACGTTAAAGGTTCCCGCACCAGCGTTGTAATTGTATACTATACCCTGTCCAAGGAGAGATGTGATACCTGAAGCAGTACCGTACACCAGAGCTGTCCATCCTGGAAGTGAAACTCCACCTGCGGTTGCGGAAGTTGATATCGCAATTGCTGAATTGAGCTGAGCAAGAGTCACTGGTGTCACTGGAGTCACCGCAGTCAATGTTGCGACATATGGGCCAGATCCGGACCACGTGCATGTGGCGGTGAATGTTGGCTGTGAAAAGTTTACAATTGTATTGATTGGGATTGGAGATGGTACCACTTGTGATGCATAAGAAAACTGTAAACTATCATTTGCAGAATATGGAACTGTAATATATGCGTTGCTGATGTACCCTACAACATTTGAAACCATACCAACCTGCACTCCATTTATAGAGTTGGTGAATGGAAGACTCACACTGTTGCTGGTTGCATACGAGTTGTACACGGTGTTGTAATTGTTGGACTCGAATGCAATGTACTTGATTGGTTGAGCCAGAGCAAACTCAAAGTTTTGTACTGGAGCCACTGGAACTCGAGTCACCTGGGTGATGAGCAGATCGTGCTTGTTCTTTGCAAACCATTCACGCTCGTCATTATCCAGATAGATGAAACGGGCCCATGCAATGTACTGATCCCAAGAATTTGGATTTGCCCACGTGATGCGAATCTCCACATCGTGGTATTGCAGAGCTACAAGGGGCAGAGCATCCTGCCAGTTTCTGCAGAAGAAAAACTTGAGTGGGAGGAAAACACTGGAGTTGACGTTGGCAGCCACGTAACGCTGGCTATAGGATTTTGAATTCACAATTGGATCCACGTTGGACATGTAAGACATATCCTGGGTATCAATAATCTGTCCACCAATCATGAGCTCCATCTTGGAGATAATCTGGTTCCAGTTGACATTCACATTTGCGGTGTTATTTGGGTCATTGGCAGTCAGATAGACATCGGTCAGAAGATCACCCTTCTTCTCGAAACGGAGGAGAGAGACGCCATTCTGAGTGGGAGTTCCCTGGATGAGTTGACGTTCAACACTCTGAGCGTAATGAGTGTATCTCTTGTATGAAGATCTGAAGAAGGATATCTCTGGGGTTCCTGATAGATAAGCATCCTGAACACCTACTGCTACAAGCTGTGTGATTCCTCCCGACATCTTATTTAATAAGTGAAACTACTTTAATTTCATATAACCGAACTCGGGTTTAACAAGTTTGCTGAAACATTTCTGAATGTATTTCCAACCTGTGAAGGTAGAGCAAATGGGGGCTGATTCATTGAAGGTGATGAAATCGGAGCTGCAGTTCTCATTGGTGTCATGGACCCCATTGGTGACATGGACCCCATTGGTGACATGAGTCTCGAGTGTGACATGGGTCTCGAGGGTGACATGGGTCTCGAGGGTGGAGGTGCAGCCACTGCCGTGGGTGCGACGGTGGATGGTGGAGGTGCAGCCACTGTAGGTGGTGGAGGGGCGGTGGATGGTGGAGGTGCAGCCACTGTAGGTGGTGGAGGGGCTGCCACCGCCATGGGTGACATGAGTCTCGGTGGTGGAGGGGCTGCCACCGCCGCCATGGTTGAAGCAGTCGCCATTGGAGAACGTATCAGCTGAGGAGACTCATCTGGTAAAAAGTAAGAGTACTCCACCGAATTGGGATCGGCAAGATTGTACCCCTGTACTTTGGATTCGTCAAATGGAGGAGGGCTCGGGTTTGAAGTGGTGGGTGCTGGAACCGAGTGGCTCTGATGAATCGGGTTTGAAGTGGTGGGTGCTGGAACCGAGTGGCTCTGAGGAATCGGGTTTGAAGTGGTGGGTGCTGGAACCGAGTGGCTCTGATGAATCGGTGAATAATTCATAGCTGGTGATGATTTTATATAATCGACACCGGATATAGTAGTCATTTATACTATTAACCTAAATTAATTTTAAACGGATTATTCTTTAAAGCCTCTTGACCGATGTTCAACGTCTTGGTGTATGGGTTTGGAGTTGATTTCAGTTCATTCAAATCATTGAAAATTGGCTGCACATACTGTTGAACCATACCATTCAGAGGACCGGGTCCACCGGGGTGATCCCCTGGTAAATCTCGGCGAAGATTTGTAACCTCACCAACTGCACTGAGTGGATCTCCTCTTACATTCATCTTTTGACCATTTCCCGCACGATCCCCCTTTGAACGATTATCGGTAATTCTTGGTAAAGTCTTGATTCCGGTATCGACATATGGTTGAAACACGTTATACTGGGCTGGACCCTCAAACACCTGATTTCCAGTCTCTGAACGTTTCGTCGGGCGTTGGGTATATGTGAATGTGGGGCGACCCTCCGGACCTCGAATGACCCCACCCTGTCCCTCCCCACTCGGGCCACCTGTTCTGAATGTGGTGAGTTTATTAGGAAAATGAGTGAGATCTCCAATGACCGTACCACCATTCTTAACCACAGGATTGGATGGGCCACCTGTATTCCCCTTTAAACCAATAAGTCTCTCCTCATTTGGATTGTTGGGGAGAACTCGAAAGAATTGTTGAAACCCACCGGTTGCAGGGACATCAGCGCACACACCTAAACCACGACCCACGTTGATCGGTTCACCTCCTGGATTCAGATTGTTCATCTTGTTGGAGATGTTCTCACGGTCATAAAGATTGTACACCGGTTGACCAAACGGAAACTGGACATTAGGTGCAGTGTCTTGGAGATTTGGCACCTCATTTTTAGGCTGAAGACGGAAATCACCTATTCTGCGTCCAATGTCAGGTGTCTGATTCTTTTGATCCATGTAATCAAGATCATGATCCCTGGGGTTGGTGGATACCTTTGATGTTTGTTTCGCCCATCGAGTCTCCATGGGATCTTCCTGAGAGTTTAGTTTGTTACCAGCAAATACCAATCCTACAATCGCAGCAACGGACCATGGATCCATTATCTATTAATAGGAACAAAGATTTTACTTTTCATATCTCTGAGCAAAACGTATATTTCTATCAAGTGTGTATGAACTCACCGGATTGTACAACATGACAGGAAAGGTTGGTGAAACTTCATACAGCTTTGGAAAGTCAAAAGACTCAGCCTGCCACCCTTTGTGATAGCCTGTTGTGGTTACAGGTCTCATGTCGCTTTCAATCTCTACACGGCCAAGGAGGTCTTTATTTGCAATTTCTTGTTCGTTCATTTAATATAATCCATTATTTGTTCTTGCGGGGCCACGAGATTGTATCCAGTCTGGTCTCGTCGTTTGGTCACACACCTCGTTATCATCCCTGCATGTCGGTTTAAACATGGGTTCATATGCACCACGTGTAAACTCATTCAAGTTGTTGTTTGGCATCTTGAAGAAATTCATCTGTGACCAATGAGACCCCTCAAGGAATGGATGTATCTTTTTCCACTCCTCGTCTGAGTTTGATGGGACTCCTGTGTTGGGTCCCATTGGGTAATTGGCCATCAAAGTATTATCCATAAAATTGTCTGCTGTTGCAGTTGGTTCACCTGCGCTTCGATATGTTTCGGAATACTTTTTAACCATACCATTTGAGTACATCATATAAAGAACAAAAAGTATACCCATTCCGAGAATTATTATACGTTTATCCTGTTTGATGATGAAGAGAATTATTGATAAATAAATTACAAAACGCATTGTGGCGAGAACCCTTTCTTTTGGTTCCTGTTTCTTGGTTGGCCAAAATTTCTTCAAATTATCTGGTTTGAATAGCTCATCCATTTAATATAATACTAATTTTTTATATTGTTAAGAGTTTTCATGAGATCCATGATATTAAAGTCACCTTCAGAAGACTCCCCTGATTGCATCTGCTCTGCACATTTTGCCGCCATGCTCTCAATCATGCTCATAGTCTCTGGTGGAAAAGCCTTGATGGTTGTTCCAAAGAGAATGAGCGTATGTAGATATTGCCAAATGGCATCCTTGGTTCCATCGGAAGCCTGAGACCACATTGAAGCTATGTCAATGTCATTGAGAGCTGGAATATTTCCACTATCCTCCGTGATGAATTCGGGATCCTTGCGCATAATCTTGTTTCGATACGGCTTGATTGCCTTCATAAACTCATCCAGTACTTTACTTGGGGTGGCGGTTCTCACGACTTCGAAAGAAGCCTGAAACTTTATAACTGCTTTATTCTCTGGAAACGTCAGATTCAGTTCGGTGAGAAACTGATCCATCATGTCATTGAACGCTTTGATCGTGGTGGCCATTTTTGATTAAGGGGTGCACTTCTTTAAAAGGGCTCCTTTGAGATTGTTTCAAATTTAGCGTTTCCATAATAAACAATAAAGTATACGAGTACACCCACGAAAAGTGCTGGTTTGGTATAGGTGGAATTTTTCACCGGTTTCTTCTCCTTTTCATTCTTTTGAGGAAGTGTAAAGTAGATTGCGGCGGCTGTAACTGCAGCTGCAAAGAGAGCGGCATTTAGGGGATTTCTCATGAATTTATCCATTTATACAATAGGCTCAGGTTTTTCTTCCTGATCTGGGTGCTTCTCTGGAGCATCTGAAAAGAGTTCGACATCACCCCCTATAACCTTCTTTTCATTCTCAAAAGGAGACTCGGTTATAGGAGACTCGGTATTCACATCATTTTTTGTAGTCTCTTCTGGAGCCGGTTCACCGCTTGGGTTCATCATCTCGGTAATTGCAGTCTCGTCAGTTGCACCAGAATCGGTCATAAACTCACTTATTATATCACAGAATGGAATCGAATCTGCTATCGCCTCTGATATGCAAAACTTTACTCTCTCTTGAACCTCCTTCTCCTTTTTGGTTTCATCCGCCTCCTTCATGACGTATGGGTTCTCATAAAAGTTGTGCGCGCAAAGTATGAGACACTGGTGAATGAAAAGCTCATTGGTTGGTGGCTTGATGTTAATCTTACGACCATCTGATTTCATCTTGATGGCATTTGAAACCAGCTTTACATATGCAATGTAAACCGAATCCTTGTACTTTGTGAAGGATGTGCACTTCTTTTCAATCTCATTGATGAAATTTTGAATCTGGGCACTTGATAAATTCTGCACCTTCTTTAAAGCGTGTTGAAAATTCACCAATGAAGGGTTTGGGAGGGTTCCAGGTTTATCAGCTTCTATAAAATCCATTGGATTGTTGTACATTTTGAATATGTAGTCAACAAACACAGGAACCATCGCTTTGGTTAAAACACACGTCATCAGATTAATGTAATCCATCTTTTACTATTTGGAAATGTATTTTTTCCTGATTTGATTCGCAGTCTTTTTGAGATTTGCAAGTGAATCCAATTCCTCGACGTGAATGGTTTTGATTTTCTTTTTCACCACAATCTCCTTGGTTTTATGAACTTTCCAAGAAATGTTGATGAGTCCGGTGCCCATTATACTCGTTGAGTACCCTAGATTCTGGAGTTGTCTGTTCATGTACAATGTTACAAAAGAGAGTTTATATGTGGGGTATCCAAAAATCATCTCAGGAATCTGAACGAGTATTTCATCTTTACCGAGTGAATATGCAAATGAAATCTTTTTACAAAGTGAATTGAGTATGCGAATCAAAACCTCCTTTTTGAGTTCCCTCTTTTCGGAATTCATCCTCTCCAAATCCTCCGCTGAAACAATCTCCAGTTTCATTCTTAAGCAGTTACGAGATAATTGTTCCAGACTGCCTGCATATCAGGAGTTGGATCACTCGTGTTGAGGTTACCAAACTTGAATTTATTCACAAATCCCGTGAATGGATTCATATAATCTGCAGGAATACCCTTGTTTGCGGTTGTCAGTTTACCAGACTCGTCAACTGTGACGTCATATTGTACACCTGCGTAGTTTGCAGAATCCATAAACATCAGTCTTCCCTCGTAGCCGCTTCCAGTTTGGTTAAAGTAGACTGTATTTACAGGATACAATGTCGGTGCGGTTTCCTGTATCTGTGTAATTGTATTTTGGATTATGGTTGGGTCAACAGCCTGAAAATCGGAACGGTCCCATTGTTCCTGGATGGCAACCTGAGACTGCGGCTTTTGCGTGTATAAGAAAAAAAGTATCACAAAAAAAATTATTATAGCTGCGGCAAGAGCTTTCATTTTTAATATCACCCAATACAAAAATGGCTGCACTTCTTGTAGTGAGTGACCGTTGCGAATATTGTGGACAAACCATTGAATTTATTAAAAGCAATCCTATACTCATGCCTCTTGTAAATGTGCACAATGTCAATACACTTGGACTGCCTAAGGATCACCCAGACGTGAAACGAGTCCCGACTCTCATAACAGCACAGGGTACGGTTCACGTTGGTATGGAGGTTATACGGTGGTTAGAGATGAATGTACCTTGTACATTTGAAGGAAATTATTCATGTGGTGCACTTGCAAACTTTGATGAACCGTTTGACGGGGTGGGTGACGGGTTTCCTCTCGATGCATACGGGGTGGCTCTCGCACCTCCAATCAATTCAAGTATAAAGAGTAAAATTGAAAAGTCGACAAAAGAGGCGTATGACGAATTAAAGAAAACCAGTGTAGTCTAAATAATGAGACTGAAGAGTATCCAAGCAGCTGCATTCAAATCACTGTTTGAAGTTCTTAAAGAGATTATCAACGATGTTAATATTTATTTCGACAGTTCCGGTGTAAAATTAACCGCCTTTGATGTTGCTCGAGTGACACTCGTTCACGTATTCATGCCAGCTGAAAATTTTGAAGAGTATGAATGTAAACATCCGGTGGTTCTTGGTATGAATGTATCCAACACATATAAACTTATAAAATCCACAGGAAACAATGACGTCATTGTCATGGAAAATACTTCCGAGTATCTAAATATAACGATAAGCAATGACAATAAAAAATCACTGAGTACATTCAATCTGAAACTTTTAGACTTGAATGAAGAGATTATAGACGTTCCAGATATTGATATCAAATACTCAACCACCATACCCTCTTTTGATTTTCAGAAGCTCATAAGGGATATGCTCGCCATTGGACCAGATTTGAGAATAAAAAGATTTGATACGTGTGTGGAATTTTCATGCGAAGGTGACTTTGCAAACCAGATTACACGAATTGAGGATCAACCCAAGATGGTAGACACGGAATGTAATGGACTTTTTAGTCTCAAGTATATTTCAATGTTTGTAAAATCAACAGTGCTTTGTCCAATTGTTCAGATTATGCAAAATGACGACAATGATTCACCGGTTATATTCAAATATTCGGTTTCAAATCTGGGGGATATTAAATTTTATCTGGCTGCGACCAATGAATAACTTTTCAGTATCGATTGTTGAAACCTCTACAAAATCACACCAATACAAAGAAACTCTCAAGTTTGGTCCAAATTTTAATTTGGGTCTTTTTGAAACTTTAAACAACCCAAATGGATTAAACTCAGATTTTAGGGGACCTGCAAATTTTAGAATCGGGTCCGTCACATCTTCACCCTGGTACACCACTTTGGTTATGGGTAATCTTCCTTTGAAAACCGGAGGCCACGTGGTTGGATTGAGATGTTTCAGAATGTTGCTGTTGTATTTGTATTCGACGATACACTGTTCTGAAATTTCCTTCACCGGTTCCAACCAAAACCCACATTTGGCTCTTTTCAACTTTTTTATGGAAAGTATTGAAAAGTTGGGCTTTAATAGCTTCAAAATGATTTGAAACAAAAACTTTTTCATTTAAAGATATTATAATATTGATATATAATGATCGCCTTATATAACAAAAGACTCAAAGAACTCAAAGGTGACGAGTTGTACGATTACATGTCAAGGGCAGCTCCATTTGTTATGATTTATGAAGAGTCAAAAAACAAGAATGACATCTTTAAGCAGTACATGGCTCAAGTCGAGGAGGGTGGAATATGTGCGGTTGTCGATACCGAAAAGCCTTCTTCATACATCAACTGTGAACAGTGTGATTCGAGCAACGTCTTCTATGATGAAAATTCAAGTGATATCATATGCACAAATTGTGGGTTTGCTACATATGATACTGGAAGAGAGAGGAGTTACAAAGAGGAGCAGGATTCTGAACCCAATACTCAATACTCTTACAAGAAGGAAAATCATTTCAATGAATGGATAGCACAGTTTCAAGCCAGAGAAGTTACCAATGTTCCACCTGAAATTTTTGAAACTCTTTCAAGTGAGTTTAAAAAAAGAAAGATTCAAAAGAAGAATATAACTCATACACTCGTCAGGGACACTTTAAAGAAACTTTCCTTGACCAAGTATTATGATCATGTTCCATTTATAACCAGCTACATGAGTGGGGTGAAACCTCCTTCAATGTCAAAGGAACTCGAAGATAAATTGAGGCACATGTTTTACATGATCCAAGCCCCGTTCAATAAACATAGACCGGAAGATCGGAAAAACTTTCTCAGTTATTCATATATCCTTTATAAATTTTGCGAGTTGTTATCTGAAGATTCTTTTCTTCATTGCTTCCCTCTCTTGAAGTCAAAAGAAAAACTTTATAAACAAGACTTGATATGGAAAGAAATATGTAAAGAACTTCAATGGGAATACATACCAACCACCTGAGCGTACCCACTTTTATACAGATCGATTCGCATTTCACGGGACATTGAAAAGTCAAAAATGTCAAAGTCGGCACTCAAGTCAATTCTCTTAAAATCATCATATCGTATTCTTGTTGAAAGTATGCACTTGAATAGGATGATGAGATAATCGACAAGTGACTTGTGTTCTTTAGGTGCTGTGAAAATATCCGCACGCAGCTCAAATACGTCATTTTTGCCCAAAAATGGAGCACCTGGTGACCACTCGGCTGTGCTTCCATCAACGAAACGCCCTTCAACCGGTGTGAATAATATAGGAACCGAAACCGAATACATAATGGCTGTACTCACATCCATATCAGGGTTATTATCGACGGAGAGGTACACAGTTCGGTTATTTTCAATGTCAAATGTAGGGATGTGCAGTTTGATTGGATTGATTTCATAAAGTTCCCTGAAGGTTACATCTTTGAGTCCACATTCATCCACCATTTTCTTTATATTTAAACTATCGATGAGACCATACTTTTTCAAAAAGTTTTTTATATTCTTCTTTGCATAATTCTTGACATCCATTTCAAGCATGATGTTTAGCATTTTTTCAACGTCACCTTTGAACAATACATAAAATGCAGCCAATATTGCACCAGATGACGCTCCTGAAATTTCCTCAAGGTCATTGAGACTTTCACTCTCTTTGAGATATTTCAAAACCCCTATAAATTTATAAGCAATCATTCCACCACTCCCCAGAATGAGGTACTTCATCTAATAGTAACTGGGGAATGAACTTCTGATGAACGCATAAAGAACAGCGTAAACAACCGTGTGAACAGCAACGGCACTGGTGCTCGTCTGTCCTGAAAAGAGTAAACCCTTGGATCCAGGGGGCAGAGTGAGAACCACACCGGGCATCAACAATACAAACAAGCACAGGGGAACCAGTATGTCAGCAGTTGTCATGGACTTGACGTTGGTGAAGAAGCGAATCACCAGATAGTACGTGATGGTGAAAATCAATGCGTTTATTATGAGACCCTTGTTAAATACATGGGAATTTGTGAGATGCAGGAACATCAGAGTACCCGATGCAATAATTGCAAAGAGTATGGCTGGCGTGAAAACCTTTGGACTTCGGATATCGAGTTTCATTTAACAATAGAAATTATAAAAATCAACAAAGGTTTTCGGTGACCCGATCGTCACCCAAAGATTCCAGGCCCCAGACCGACTCAGATGAGTAGACCGACTCAGATGAGTCGTTTGGTCCAACTGTAAACAGTTGTCACTTGGTTCAGAATACATAAATTCGCAAAAATCTGCAAAAGTAATCTTCTGATTCAACTTGTAGTAAAGTTGTGCATTCTCTTGTAGGGTAAACCAATCATTCAAGAGATGCGTGCTGTTTATGTCACACCATTCTTCATATGTTACATCTGTAAATTTTTCATCGTCATCTGAAAACTCGTAAATTTCCTCATTGTAAAAATCAGACCACTCACTGTTTAGGCCCATTGTTCTTCAACAGAGACAACGATGAAGTTGTCTTTGGAGGAGCACTGTCGCTTATAGCTTTCAAAGCACCCTCAACTTTAACCACGTCTCCGGAAAAATACAAAGTGAGACCCTTCACAATGACATCCTTTGTGATGCTTCCTTTCCCCTCCTTTTCACGGAATCGAACCTTCTTGTCACCAGTCTTGACATCCTCGACGTCAGCCTCTTTCATCGTCTCTTTGATTGATGAAGCGAGTTCCTTCTCTCTCTTTACAAGAACCGACACATCCTTGCGAACTGCTGAGATTTGCTTTTTGAGTTCAGCCCACTCTTCGATACGCTGCTTTAGATCCGCCATTTATGTTTTGGAGATTTATTTCTTTAAATCCAGTTGCTCGCAACTGTCTGTTTGTCTTCTCTGCTTGATACAATTCTACGAATTGGCACAATTCTACGAATTGGTCCCTTTATTTATAATCACTATCCTGAATCTCAAACATTGGTCTCATCTGCTCTGGAACAATGGTGGACAGGTTAAAGATGCTCACTGGGTCACGTGGATTGGGTGGCTCGGAGCGAATCTGCCAATTGGCGTTACGTAAAGTGCCACCCACAGTCTCTGGGTACCCAATCATGTTGCGGGGATCCAGGTAATTCTGGTTAGACAGAATGGCGTCGGTGGAAAACTGGCTGAAATCCTCCATGACCGGAACCTCCTTTGGGAGGAGAGCAGCTGGTGGGAGACTGCCTGGTGTAATTACAGATGCGCTATCAACTGGGCGACTGTCGCTCTGTGCTGATGAGGAGGATGAATTGGACATAAAGGGAGCTGGCTCCAGGGTAAAACCGCTCTTACCCTTTTTTATGAAGAATACGTAAACTACTACAACAACCAGAGCAATGATGGCCAACATTTGTCCGTTCATCTGAGTCATTTATAATGAATCGCGAAATTTTTTAAACGAAATCACTCAGCTCATCAGACTCATCCTCCTGAGTTTCCTCATCAGTGAACATGTATGACTTGGTGACGCTGGACTTTTGACTCTCCACAATGCGAGCCTGAGCCACACGCCAGATTGGTCCAAAATTCTTCTTGAGAAACCAGATTCCAGAAAGTTCTACAAAGAGATTACACTTGACACCTGTAGTGAGTTGATCCAATGAAATCTCCTTCTTGTTGCTGTCAAAGAGAACCGTGACCGTCTTCCCCTTGATCTTCATGAGACTCGCCTCAAACACGTCATCGGTGATGGAAGACTCGTAAAGGTTCTTTAGAGTTTCTTCTGGAACCACCTTTCCAAACCAAAGTTCTGATGATTCCGTCGCCTTGGCAATGATTGCATCATCATACTCTGAAAGATCAGTCTTGGTAACCTTGTAGCATCCAGGTGCAGCCACTTCCACACCGTTGATTTGTTTGAATACACGAGTCTTGTCTTCATTGGTAATCTTTACAAAGTAGCGACCGTCAGTGAGCTTTACTGGGGCTTCAAAGTTCATTTGTTCTATATACAAAATATTCCTTTATTACAGGAAAGATGGATCAAAACATATTGTTGATCGGTCTCTTGGTCCTTTCTCAAATGTCAAAGATGACGATATTTGCAGCCATAGTCGCAATTATATTATTCGTTCCAGGTGTTAAAGATAAGGTTACTCATATACTTAACAATGGCTACTCTAGAGTCCATCGAATCAGCAATCAAGTCTCTTCACCGCGAGATGCGCAAAATTCACCAGCTTCTAGCGGATCCATCGGGGGAGAAGGCAAAGAAACGTACAGAGAACAACAGTTTCAAGCGTCCCCTCAAAGTCTCAGACCATCTACGAGACTTTCTCCATCTCCAGCCAGGTGAAATGATTTCTCGTTCTGAAGTTACAAAGCGTATCAATCTGTATGCAGCTGAGAATAATCTCAAGAATGGTCAGAAGATTAATCTGGATGACAAGCTCCGTGCCCTCCTGAATCCACCAGAGGGCACAGACATTACATATCTGAATATTCAGCGGTACATGAAGGATCATTACATCAAGGAGGAGGTGCCCAAGCCCGTTGAGGAGGTGTCCAACTCTACAGAGGTGTCCAACTCTAAAGAGTTGTCCGGAGCCCCAAAGAAGAGCGGTCGTCCAGCAGTTAAAAAGTAAAATGTACTAATATCAAATGTGCACACGGAGAGACATAGAACTATTAATAGGTTCAAAAATTAATAATTTCGAGTACTATCAAACTGCATTCACACACAAGTCTTCAAATGTAGAAAACTCGTACGATAATCTTGAATTTGTAGGGGATTCGGTGCTGGGGTTTGTCGTCACAAAGTATTTATATGATATGTTTGGTCAAAGTGAAGATGAAGGCTTTTTAACCAAGGCCAGAACAAAAATTGTAAGAGGTACCAACTTGTCTAACATATCACATAAATTGGGTCTTTATAAGTGGATTCAAATGGATGAAAAAGGTACGAGAAATGAATGGAATAAAAATCCCAAGATTTTGGAAGATGTTTTGGAGGCTTTAATTGGAGCCATGTATTTAGACTTGGGACTCATAAGCACCCGTGACTTTATTCTAAAAGTTATTCAAATGTACCCAACCGATCTAGGTGATGATGACAACTACAAGGATCAACTCATGCGGTTTTGTCACATACATAAAAAGGCTCTACCGAAGTACATCTTGGAGTCTTCTACAAAGGGGATATTTATTGTATCCGTCTCAATTGATGATGAAATCAAGGGTCGAGGGAGTGGTCAAAACAAAAAGCAAGCTGAACAAAATGCAGCAAAGAATGCCATGATAAAGAATTAAACTCCTGATTGGGTAATGATACCACTCGTCCAGAAGCTCTTGTCAAAAACATATGATGATCAAAGAAGTGTGGAATGGTTCAATCTCCGAGGGAATCTGTTGACAGCGAGTGACGCGGCGGCTGCTCTCGATCTCAACTTCTTTAAATCCTCGGAGGCTCTTCTCATTGAAAAATGTGGGTACAAAAAGAGTTTCACCAACGCCAATATAGAAAGAGGCATTCGTCTAGAACCAGAAGTTCGTGACATGTACGATTTGCAGTACCAAAAAAAGTCTCACGAAATTGGTCTCCTTGTCCACCCGGTTCACACGTGGCTCGGGGGGTCAGCTGATGGCATAACTGAGGATGGATACTTGATTGAAATCAAATGTCCTAATAAAATTTCACCCAAGGTGCCAGGTTATTATTTGCCTCAGATTCAGATACTCATGGAGATTACAGAATTGGAGATTTGTCATTTTATTCAATACCACGAACCAACCGGAACCTTAAAAGTCATTGAGGTTCCACGGGATCGAGAATGGTTTGAGAAGCATCTTCCCAAGATGAAGAAATTTTGGGATCGCGTTCTTGAAAAGAGAAAGAATGGACTTTGTGAGATTGAGATATAAAGACGTGAGGTACAACTAAATAAATGCGAACCATACTCAATGCATCGAGATTGGCAGCTTTTATCGGTTGTAATCCTTATGTTTCAAAAAGGGAGGTTTTTGATCACATGTTAAAGAAACCCGAAAAACCTGTGCCGGTTCCACAAAAGGTTGAAACCATGATGACAATTCCATCTGCGAATTCGAATGAACTTCATGATAGAATTAAAGAAGCTCAAGATGTTGTTAAAAGCGATCCTGTTTTAACAACTTCTCAAAAGAGGGAAGTTTGTCAACACGTCGAGTCGACTCTAACAAAAAATTATGGCATCACCAATGAGGATAAGGTGCTAAAAAATTTCGAAAAATTTGTTAATAGTGTCAAGGAGGAGGAGGAGATAAAACTGGTACACGACGAGAAAATATACTACCGAAACATTAACGACATGTATACTCTCAATGGGAAAATCGATAGCTGGGAAATTCACCCAGATGGAACCAAGATTATTATTGAAACAAAGAATAGAAAGTATAAATTGTTTCACACTTTGAAAGAGTATGAAAAAATTCAGGTGCACGCCTATCTTTATCTTTTGCCACATGTTCATTGTGCAAAACTTGTGGAGCGGTTTGATGACGAGATGGATTATACAACAATCGAACGCGATGATACCTACTGGGACAGTTTCATACTTCCAAGAATTACACTCGCTTGTAGAGAGTTTGAAGAGTACTCTAAATCTCAGCCTCAATGAGTTGATTTACATCGAGACCGTAGATGATTGGTTGATTTGTAAAATTGGTTCCGTGATAATTTACAGTCGCAATCTTGACTTCTATATCCCTGCTCATGAATGGTGCAGCATATGTATCTTCGTTGAATCCACGAGGGCGCGTCAAGTTGTTCTCTTGACAATGTGAATTGAACGCATTGAAAAACACCTTTTGGGGGACGAACAACATCTGTGATGTTGAGTAAGTAACCTTCTCCGATTCCAAAAAGTGCTGAAGAGAGTTTGTGCTTGAAGCAATCTTCTTCCGCATCTCCTTGAAGTATGTTGGAAGAACGCTCCAGATATCTTTGGATCCATATTTTCGTGTGTAATCGTTATAGGCTCTCACACACTTGCAAAGTATGCACGCCAATTCGGTATCCAATTTTTCATCCAATTTTGGATCTGCATTCATAACCTGTTTCGTAAAGTTCCAAGTTACAATGCGACGTTGAATACTCCCAGAGTTATCCTTCCAATTGGGAACCTCATTTCCCGCAAGAATGCCAGGTGTTTTCCACTCCTTGGTTATCGCCTTTTCACACTTTCGTGCAATTGAGATATCCTCCCCTGAGACAATCGATTGAAACTCCGCTTGCTCCAGAGCCAAGTCTCCTTTGACCTCCGGGCTTATAAACATGAAACACCCATCGATGCTCCAGAGACCAAACTTCTTTTCAATGTTGTTTGAAAGAGTCTTGACATCCTCACATTCATAAAACTTTTTGAAAACCTTTGTGATGATTGTAGACTTTCCCGATCCGGCAATACCCTTCAGAAACGGGATAACCTGCCAACTATCCTTCACATTCATCTCAAAACACAAGCGACCCCCGAATACGTAGAGCCAGCGCTGAACATCCTCATCAAACTTTTGATAATCGAGAATACTCTGAAAGTGTGGCGTTGGAATATCATACCAATCTTCGGGAGTCTCTTCAGGAAAGTCCAAATCAAAAAACTTACAAGACACTGTGAAACGATCCAAACCATTTATAGCAGGGTCGGTGTACTTGTAAAATACATCATGTGTTCCGTCATAGATTCCATTCCTGAATGACCAGACGTTTCGATTCTTTTTAATCTCAGGAAATTGTAAATCAAAGCAAGAGGATAGATGCTTTATGCAATCGGCCACATTTCCAGACTTGGCGGTTGAGTTTCTCCACATGTCATACTTCAACTCCTTCTGAACATTTTCGTAAACAAAATCCTTAATTTCTGATATAATTCTCCAGGCTCGTGTATTGAACCCGTTTGAAAGAATCTGCTGACAACAATTCCCCTTGTACCTCTTGAAATTTTGCTTATGAAGACTATCAAGCATGTACAGGATGAGCTGTTGAAGCGGGGTGAGATCATCATCTGCATTCATAGTCACGAGCCTAAAAATTGACCCGTCGAATGTGGTGGGAAGTGGAACCATGGTTGGCTGATTATTGCGTTCGCGCATTCGAATCCATCTGTATAGCAGTTCATACTGATCGTCTATATGTTCAATAAGACGTTTAACCCGACATACAGCAGGGGGTTCATCCTGAGGCTCAACTGCAACCTCGTCTGTGGATGAGATGGAATGATACACATCAACCAATTCACTGAGAAACCTTCTTTTCCGTTCATTAATTTTTTCCATGTCTACATCATCAGGACAACCATAGCTATCAAGTTCATCACTTGTCAAAAATGTATTGCAAGCATTTGTAATTGAAACATAACTATCAGCGGGAGATGTGAGTCCAGTCAACTTTTCATACTTGTCAATAACTTCGTCTGTCATTTATGTATACTCGAATATAATTTTTAAGCTTCTACTTCTTTGACAACACAGTCAAAATCTTGATGAGAATCTTATTCTGCATCTCCATCTGCTTCACACCAGCAGACAGAATATCGGCAATGTTGTCACCCTCTTCATTCACCAGGTAGTTTCCAAAAGGATCCTCCCCCATGTTCATCTCCTCCAGGTCCCCCTCCAGGTCCTCGTCCCCCTCATCGTCTCCATCGAGTTCGATGATTTCTTCAGCTGGCTTCTTGGACACTTCCTTTGAAGTGGACATTTTATAGTACACTTTTCTTTTTTTATGCGCATTTTGACGCGTGAAATTATTTTCTTGGCGTACTATAAAATGGCTGGTGGATTAATGCAACTGGTTGCTTACGGTGCTCAGGATGTTTACCTGACTGGTCAACCCAAGGTGACCTTCTTCCAGGCGGTTTACAAGCGCCACACCAACTTTGCGATGGAGAACATCATCCAGACCGTCAACGGCTCTGTTGCATCCGGCAATCGCGTTTCCGTAACCATTGCCCGCAACGGTGACCTGATCGGTAACATGTATGTGTCCCTGGCACCACTGACGACCGGTGTGTACCAGACCTCCAACAACACCGTCCCAGATTACAACTGGATCGCCGAGCGTGCCATTCAGGATCTGGAACTGACCATCGGTGGTCAGCGTATCGACAAGCACTACCAGGCTTGGTGGCGTCTGTACTCCGAGGTGTTCCTGTCTGAGCCAGACAAGGACCAGTGGGGCAAGAACTCCACCCCCTCCAATCTGAACGTCACCGGTCTGTCTGCCAACGACGTCCGTGTGAATCTGCCACTGCTGTTCTTCTTCAACCGCAACCCAGGTCTGTATCTGCCACTGATTGCTCTGCAGTACCACGAGGTTCGCCTGGACTTCAACCTGTCCACTCTGTTTGGCAACTTCTTCCAGTCCACCTTTGAGGTGTGGGGCAACTACGTGTACCTGGACACCGAGGAGCGCCGCCGCTTCGCCCAGAAGGGTCACGAGTACCTGATTGAGCAGATCCAGCACACCGGTGCCGACACCATCTACACCTCCTCCACCAACTCCACCGGTACCACCACCCAGACTGCTCTGATCCGCCTGTCCTACAACCACCCAGTGAAGGAGCTGATCTGGTGCTACACCAACCCATCTTACGGCTCAGCCACCCAGTACAACTCCATGTGGAACTTCTCCTCCAACTGCGCCAACGTGAACGTCACCTCCAACCTGAACTACTTCTCCCTGACCAACAACTTTGCTCAGGGCCACATCATCGGTACCCCCCACATCTTCACCGGGTATTACCAGGGTGCCAACGGCGTTGTTGGCAACGTCTTCAGCTCCAACTGCATGTGGTCCGAGGATGGTGTGTCCTCATACACCGCAGCAGCTGCAACGACCGCAGGTACCCTGGGTATCGAGGTGGGTCCCCTGTACAACTTCAAGCTGATTCTCAACGGCCAGGATCGCTTCTCCCAGCAGCCAGGTAAGTACTTCAACATCACCCAGCCATACTACTACCACACCGGCAACCCTTACCCAGGTATCTATGTGTACTCCTTCGCCCTGCAGCCAGAGGAGCACCAGCCAACCGGCACCTGCAACTTCTCCCGCATCGACAATGCCCAGGTCCAGGTTGTCCTCAAACCAGGTGTGTCTGCCCTGCAGCAGCGCATGTTCGCCGTCAACTACAACGTGCTGCGCATCCAGTCTGGAATGGGCGGGCTTGCCTTCTCAAACTGACCGCCCATATGTTGGTGGGAATGCAAGTCCTACTTTATATTTAAAGAAGAGACTTGCTTTAATAAAAAATGCAAAAATGTTCAAATTGTACACGTGCAGAACAACCACTCGATCAGTTTATCGGTCGACATGGTAAACCAACCAAGACGTGTAAATCATGTCGTGAAAAGAATAAAAAATATGATGAAAAACCAGAACGTAAAGAAGCACACGCTGCACTCATGGCCCAAAAGGGGAATGAGTATTCACAGGCGTCTCGCGCGCGTCGTTTAGCAGCTGACCCAGAAGGGTACAGAAATCATAATAATGAAACACATCGATTATGGAAATCTGAAAATCCAGGTTATATAGCAAATTGGAATAGAACCAATGTGAATGCTCGTCTAGATGCAATCAAGAGAAGTGCAAAAGAAAGAAATAAAGAATGGACTCTGGATGATATAGAAGCCAAGAGAATGTTGGTATTTCCTTGTACTTATTGTGGTCACTTGGATTTGAAAGTTCGTCTAAATGGTATTGATCGGATTGATAATTCAAAGGGGTACGTTCCAGGGAATGTAGTTTCATGTTGCAAATTCTGCAACTATGCAAAAAATATGATCTCGATTGATGAATTTAAAGATATGTGTCATCGAGTCGTCAAACATGAGCTTCGCATAGCTCAGTGGTAGAGCGGTGGATTGTAGCTCCATTTGTCACTGGTTCGATCCCGGTTGCGGAGAAGTCAAAAATTTTTAAAAGTTTGTATTAATAATAATGAAAATCACTCTGGTATTGCTCGTAGTGGCTGCCATTGCTGTAATCTTCTTTATTATGAAGCGCAAGGTTGTTGAAAAGAAGGAGGATGAGGCTCCAAAAAAGAACGGGATCATCTACGGATCAGACACGTGTAGATATACAATTCTGCAAAAGAAAAAGTATCCCGATTTTGAATATGTTGATTGCACAAAGGATACGTGCCCCGATTTTGTCAAGGCGTTTCCAACCACAGTGTATCCGGATGGTTCAACGGTTCCAGGATATGCACCTTAAAAAGGAGAAGCGCTTTTGAATAAATGTTTGCACGCCTCGTGGAACACATGGGGTCGGATGATTCGATTGTTCAGGCGGCTCGAATTTCATATAATCAAGCTGGGTATAAAGAGGACCCAGTGAAGACCCGTCATCTCATCAGGTATCTGATGCGCAATTGGCACACGACTCCTTTTGAGATGGTGGAGTTTAAATTTCACATCAAGGTTCCAATCTACGTTGCCCGACAGTGGTTACGTCATCGCACAGCAAGTGTGAATGAGGTATCTGCGAGGTACACCCAAATCAAGGAGGATGAATTTTACATTCCGGTGGAGTTTCGAAAGCAATCCGTCATCAACCACCAAGGGAGTGATTTCTCTGATCCTTTTGATAACGAAACAAATGATGCATTTGTAAACCTCCAAAACAACACGTGCAATCTCGCCTTTGAAAATTACAAGACTCTTTTGGATTACGGAGTGGCCAAAGAACTGGCTCGGGGCATTCTTCCGGTGTGTACCATGACGGAGTTTTACTGGAAGATTAATCTTCACAACTTGTTTCACTTTTTGCGTCTCCGAATGGATGATCATGCCCAACTCGAGATTACAAACGTGGCCAAAGTGGTTTACGAGGCTATCAAACCAATCGTCCCTTTGGCATGTGAAGCGTTTGAAGATTACCGCTTGAATGCAGTGACACTCACCGGACCCGAAATCAAGGTTCTCCAAACCAAAGATCCGAGCAGTCTTTCAAAGAGGGAACAAGATGAGTTTTTGGTAAAGTGTCAGCAATTAAAGATTTCGATATAGAATACATAAATGTCTACACTTGAGACTGATTACATCACCGTTCCGGGTCAGCTATTCGCGTGCCTTTCCATCGTTGGCCCAAGTTGCCCTCAGAAGAATGACAAGTTTGGAATCAAGATTCGTGGAGCCTTTTCCACCCGTTCAGAGGCGGAGTCTCATGCCAAGCGTCTCCAGCGGGATGATGCAACCTTTGACATTTTTGTGGTTGACATGTACAAGTGGCTGCTCATTCCACCCGACATGGATGCCATTGATGATCAGCACTACAATGACGACAAGCTGGAGGATATCATGACCAAGTATCGTGAGAACCAGCGTCTCGCTGCAGCCATGTTTGAGAAGCGCAAGAAGGATATGTTGGCCAAGCCACTCGAGGGGAGTGATACACCTTTCATCGAACCAGGTGATGAGAATTCCAAGTTTTACAACAAGCCCGATGTACCACCGATTCCCCATCCAGCCGATGTGGTGGAGGATCTCAAGAAGGAGTTTCCAGACATGTCGGTTGCCGAGTTGGTGAAACTGGCCAACCAGCGCGTTCAGGATGAGATTGATCGTCGCGCAAAGGAAAATGTTGCCGAATAATAAATGAAAAATAACCTGACGCTCATAATAATTTTGATACTCGCCTTTTTCTTCTTCTATAACTCCAAGTCCAGATTTTCCCCATTAGCAATTCCATTCAAAAGTCCAAATGCTTCAATTTTACACATGAATGGATATTCAAGATCTTTAGGTGGTGATTGGAGTCTAGACAAACCTAGCCCTAAAAAATAAAATTACTTCTTCACCACATTCACAATGCTCGTTTTTTTATCTAGATTTGGGTTACTGGTTGCGTTTGGTTTGTAGTGACTCTGATGATATTTCCACATTGCATCGGATCCAATCCTGAACCCTTTTCTTATCGGAGCCTTGTAATAAAAAACACAATCCTCCAATTTATTTGATCTGCTCGTGTTGTCAAGAACGAGACACTCAAAATTTTCTGTACACGCAGACATCACCTTATTAAAGAGATCAAAAGATGGAAAGACTCCAAAGAAAGCCTTGTAAAGTCTCTCCCTGTTTTGAATTACATTCTCACGCAAGACAAATACATAATCAACATTCGCCCTGAGATCGGGACTCAGATCCATACAATACTGCATAGTCATCAAAAAAAAGATTTTCCAGTGACGCCCATTCATAAAACATTGTCTGATGCATGTATCCTTCATAAACGATTTATTGTACATGCAATCGTCCAAAAGTATAAATGCTGGATCCATTTTATTGAGTGCCACAAGTTTCTTTTGTCTCGCGATAACCTTTTCAATTGTATCTTTTGAATAATCCCCATAAATGAATAAATCTGGAATAAATTGTTTATAATAATGATTCCCCTCTTCGGTTGCTGACATCACCACACCAACCGGTATATTCCTTTTGTGATACAGAAGATCAGTAACCAGGGTGGATTTACCGGTTCCACGTTTTCCAATCACCACACACACCTTGTCGTTCCCAATCTTTGAAGGATCAAACTTTCTCAACTGAATAGTACTCATCTATTAATTTGCGAGTTTTTAATAATAGAATAAAAACTCACATAGTATCAGGATGAGCGACGGGGTCTACGGAGCTGTCACCGGGATGCATGATGCATTTTTATCCGGGGATCCATCATTCACTTATTTCAATAATCAATTTAATCTCGAGTCCCAAAACCTCGTAAAGACATATGTGGTTCCATTTGATACCGTTGACTATCGAATTGCGACAATTCCATACTTTGGAGACTTTATAGGTGATGTGACGATTCGAATGAAATTACCGGGACTCGCCACCCCAAATGACAACTTTTGGACCTTTACAAATCCACCAGCTGGTAACATGTATGTGTATTCATCCACAAAGAGTCTCGATCCGATTCTGACCGTGACTCCACAAAACATAAATGTAAATCAGATGAAACTATTCAACGCCTTGGTTCCAAATATATCGGTCGTTGGATCTGGGCCAAACTTTTCATTGATCGTGGACACCAACAACACCTTGACGGCATACGGGAGTGTTCAACTGAATGCGGTTTCCAACTCATTCACAACCAAAAAGATTTCATGTGGAGTTTCTCATGCTGCTTTTCTTGATGTGACTGGAAACGTCTACACCTTTGGTGACAACTCAAAGGGTCAACTTGGAAATGGTGGCGCTCCTGTGACTGGAACGCCCGTAGCGGTTGCAACCGGTGTTGTGGATATAGAATGTTGCAATTATTCAACTATATACCGAGACGCAACCGGAAATGTATACGCCACTGGAACCAATTCGGTTGGAGAATTGGGGTCGGCTCTCCCACCTGGTTCCTTTAAGCTCTCTTTTACACAGATTGCAACCGAACTCCCAAATGGGGCATTCATTGACAGTATAAAGGCTGGTCCCGATTTCTTATACCTGGTTGATAACAAGAACAGTAAAGTATATTCATCTGGACAAAACAACGTTGGACAACTTGGAAGAGTCGGCACCACAACTGCATTTGGTCAATGTACATTCAAAACATCTGGATTCAATTATCCGATATGTGACTTGGAGATTGGGTACAATTTTGCGTGCTTCACTTCTCTGAGTTCAAACGTCACCACCCTTTTGAATAGCACCATATCATTTCCGAGTTCAATATGTTTATCAACCACCTACCTTTATGTTGTGAGTGGATCAGCCGCTATATACCGAATCAATCTGAGCACCAACGCAGTAAATTTATACGTCTATGGACTTTCGAGTCCAAAAAGTCTTGTGAATAACGGAAACACACTGTACTTTTCAGACAACACGGGAATCAAGACTATAACAACCGCCGTCAGTAATGTGGTGACAGGGTCTTACAACACACTTGCAATCGACACAACCAATAATCTCTTGTACGCAACCAGTTCATCCGCTGGAACCATATCCAAAATCAATCTGAGTTCGAATGTGGTGAGTGTGATTTCCAGTAATTATGTAAATCCACAGGGGCTCGCCTTTGACTCCACGCACAATTATCTATACATAGGTTCATATAACCTCGTGACCCAACTGAATCTAAACACAGGGGCTTCGATGACAATCACAACCAGTTTTGTGTACCCGTACACCTTGGCAATGTCTCCTAAAAACTTTTTATACGTCGGTGCGAGTAACGTCATATCAAAGGTGGATCTGAGTGATTTGAATTATAGAACCAATAAACTCGTCACGCTCACCAACCTGAGTACCATCATAGTAAATTCTAACGACACTCTTTACACAACGAGTTCGAATGTATCCACTTACACGGTGAGTAACTCTTTATGGATTGCAGGGAACAATAATATCGTGTTTCTTCAAAACACAAATCGAGACAGCAACGTGTGTTCGGTTGTTACCAATGTTGATTCGATATACACCAATCGATATTCAAACACATTGTGTTATGTAACCAGATTTTTGGATCCGATTACCGGGCTCAACACCAATCTGAGTTTTTTAAGTGACGTTGGGGTCAATATAACAAATCGAGTGGCACTCGGAAACATTCAGAGTAATATTTTTGTAAACAACACCATCTCTCCCCAACCGAATGAAATGCCAATCATTTCAATAGGCAACTTTTTTCTATGTGGTAATTTGTTCTTTGGAGACTCCACCAATGGATCTATAGGGTCAATCGGATACAAGACTCAGACTCTCATGGCACTTCCATCCTTTTTGAATGATAGCTTCAATTTCTCCTTCCCTTTTGAAACATCCCAAGAGTCTCTTTCACCAAGCTCATATGTTTCTTTACTCTTTGATTCGATCCAAGTTGCCAACTTTTTTGGGTACGATTACAAGGATCTCACAAAAATATCAACCAACTCGTACATCCTCTCACAATCCTCACCTCTTTATAATGTCAATCAATTTTTGAGCCCACAGACTCTCCGAGAATCTGGGTTTATCCAGGGATTAAATTACATCGCCACGAGTAACATTTATCCCGCATATGAAAGTATAGTAAATTCAGTGAGTCTATATATAGGAAAACAACTCGTTCAAACCATCCCGGTTGAGTTTTTGGAATTCAAAAAGGAAATTGCCACCTCGTATAAAAATAGACCCATATTCAACCTCATTGAAGGGGATGGAACCAACCAGGTTCCTTTTGATAGATATTATTACATTCAAACCGACATTTTAAAAAATATACCAATCGGTGCAATTACAAATCAAGATGTTCAGATATATTTGGATTATAATCAGGTGACGGGTATAGATATGGATCTCGTAATCACATATATAAAATTTGACTCGACACCTTCACCGAACAGTGAATACACTATAGTTGTTCCATCCGTAACATCAGGTGGGACACCAAAGGGACCATGTACCAAGGTATTTACATCCAATACTTTCACATCATTGAAACTCAATGGTGAAAACATGTTTGATTCCAATTCATCCAACATCATGCCCTATGAAAATTTTGTGAATATTCCTTTGAGAGGCCAAAGTGTACTCTTCCTCAATCCCATCAACATGAGTAGGATACGAGATGTGAGTGTGAATGCACCAAGTTCAAACGTATACTTTGAAACTCTAAACATCTTGAAAGTGAAAAATGGGTTGGCGGGGATGTTATTTTCTTGATAGAATTTAATGAGTCTCATGAAGAGAATGTGTACACAAACATTACCCATTGAATTTCCAAAAAATTTCTACACAAATTCAGGTGACTACACCATACACATTCCAAGGTTGGGGGACATGATTACGAGCATTCGAATATGTGGAAATTTTGGAAACAACACACTCGGTGAGGCGATAATCAACCAAGTGGATTTCATTTCAAATTCAACTGTATTGGAGTCTCTCAAAGGAGAATTTATTAAACTTGACAATGAGATGAACATGCCCCTTGAAAAGCTCGCCACTTCAAATTCACTTGTCAATGGTTCTTTTGTGACTATCCAGATTCCATTTTATATAATCAAAAAGGGATTTTTCATGGTGAATGAACCCGATGTGAGAATATCTTTCAACTCGAATGGAAGTCCAGTGCTCATCAAGGGTCATCTTTTGGTGGATTATGTGCTCATAGAGGATCCACCTGGGGATACGTTTTTTCAAAGGGTTCGAGATGTTCAAGACGTGTATACAGTTTCTACAGGAAGCTGTACCGATGTAAAGATGAACACCACATTCACTGGACCGGTGTATCAGTTGTATTTTACTGTTCAAAATCTAAACACCGGTACGTATATTCAAAATATCAAAAACATTGCAATGTATGTGGGGAGTACGTTTGAAAGATTCAATCTTCCGGGCAGTTACTTGAGATATGCAGAACCTTTAAAGAGATACAAAGGTATTCCGAGTGACCCAATTTATCTTTACACCTTTGCCGTTGACCCATCCGATATTCATAGCGCAAGTGGTCAAATGAATTTTTCAAGAATCAATTCTCAACGTTTTGAAATTTCCTTGTACCCCATAGTGGATCCGATAAAAATCACCATCTGGGCTCAAACGCACAACTTTGTGTATTTCAACAAATCCAACTGCGCTCCCGTTTTTTACAACAATGAATACATTGCAGATAGCAGTGTCACCACCATCTCTGCATTGCCCACCCTCCCTGTGTACCTGAATCAAAATTACATCAATTCATCCTATTATCTAAATTTCTTGTCCCCCTTGCCCATAACAAGCAATGTAAATCTATCCAACACATACATCACCGACGACATTTCGGCTCAAAATGTATTGTTCAGTTCACCTGGATACTCGAATATAGCATGTAATTATTACACGGCTCGTGTATTTCCAATCAATATACAGTTTCCAGGGTCAAATGTCGCATCGGTTGCAGTTGATCCACAAACCAACAACATAGTTATGCTTCTGAGCAATGCATGTGTATATCATCAAAGATTTGGATACATCCCGATTGCAACCAACTCAATAGCATGGGACCTTAAATTTGACGTCAATGCCAATATGATTATATCATACACCGATCAGACACCATATGGGTACGTGGTTTCCTTACCGAGAAGTCCTCCTTTTGGAACACCAACCATATTGGCACAAAAACTGATTAGCAATTACAACATTGCTTTGTTTACAGATATCGCCAATGTATATTGCAGTTACTTTAATGCCACCACGGAATCTTATAATTTTTTAAACATAACATCCGGGGTGTCACTCAGTGTGTTTTCAAACAACATCTCCTCATCTCTGAGGGCTTTTCAATTTTGCAACTCTTCAAACTACGTTTCATTCTTGGACCCGGTGTTGAGCAATACATTTGTTTTCAACTTTTCTTCAAACACAGTAACCAGCAACGTTCTTTATTATGATGGATCTTTTTCAACCAGTGCAAACTCAAGTAGCATCTACATAAATGGAGTTCCTATAGTTCCGAGTGTGGCTCCATACTATTTTAATTTCAATTTACCAAATTACACGTGGGCCACAGATTCCTTTGAAAATATATGGGTTTACAACGGAATCAATGGTGTGTACAAAATATCAGTGACTCAAACGTTATTGAACAATTTAAATAATCTCCAATTGTACTATTACTGTGGTTCCAAAACATCCGGATCCACCTATTACACCGATTATATTCATTTTAGCCCCAATAATTCGGTGACTCTGACCAAGATTTATGAAAACCCGGTGTCACACTACTTGATCATGTGCGGGTACACTTCAAGTGTGTCGACAACCGTTACGGATACAAATCAGGTGAACTTTACCGTCCCACCGAATACCAATTTTATATTCACATGTGATTCGACTGGGAAGGTTTCATCCACGTGGAAAACATCTGCAAACGATCTGGTCAAGTACACAAATTTGATCAACACATATTACAATTCAAATGTATTTACACCTGCTCTCCCTTTGACTCGGTTTCCACCCATCCAATTGAGCAATGTATATGGACCGTCAAACACATCAAGTGCATACGTGGTGTCCAACAAAGTTTTTGGAAATGCGACGTATACTCTCGGTGCATCCAGTAACATTCAATCACTCACCAATGCATTTAAAGGATTTAATGGCCCACCAGCCTGGATCTCAACCGGTGGTGTAACCTCATACATCACAATTGAAATGTCTGGGACAACCAATTTTGTCTCAAATGTATACATAAGTGACAATAATATAGGAGGGCAATACACCATTCAGGCTTCGAATACATACAGTTATACCACGTTGGCAAGCAGCGTTCCTCTTGTGAATAATCTGATAAGTTTCAAAACGGTATGTTATTCCAATTGGAAAATTACAGTCAATATACTCGATCCTGGAAATACAGTGTGGTCGGTGTACGATGTGGCGCTCATAAGCGGAACTCCTCAAAATTCTCTTCAATACGGAACCGCCCCCATCACATCGGTGACTGGAGTTGGGAGTCAAGGAATCATCGTAATCAATTGGACATATACGTTGTACAATTTTACCGATCCACTCCTTGTTTATTATACTCTGAGCACGACACCCAACTGGATTTTGGCTGTAACCACCACATGTGGTGCACAGACTGCAACCATCACAGGATTACCATTTGGGACGTATAATGTGGCTGTTGCGGTTCCAGCCACGTCGACATTGGCATCGTACAATATACCCTTTAACATATTTACATCCGGTGTGTACCTCACACCAGCCACGGTCACTCTCGGGACTCTCACGAGTTCTCAGGGATCGATAGTGGTTCCGTGGACGTATGCAAGTTATGTATCCACTGATATTCTTCAAATTTGGTATTACACCACAGCTTGGTTTTTGGCGGTGACAACAACATGTGGATCGAGTCCGGTTACAATCTCAGTGCCTCAATTCACCGGAACGTACCGTGTCGCTCTCGTGGTTCCATACGGGGGTCTCAATGGAACTTTCAACATCAACAAAACCATTTACAGTACGATTCAAGTGCCCGAAGTCATCATAAGTTCCTTGGTTCCAACCGATCTGACAATCAATTGTTACTGGGTCTATACTGCATATTCAAGTTCCGAGCCTCTCAATTTCTACTATTCTTTGGATGGGGGTTCGTCGTGGAATCCAGGGACAACAACCACATGTGGTGCAACTCAACCGGTGACCATTTCAGGTTTATCAACACTCGGCACCTACCTGGTTTCCGGAGTCATTCCGGGAGGTGGTTCAATCGGGCCCTACAACACCAGCAACACATTTTATGCAAGCACCACAAGCCCTTCAGAATTGATCACTTCTCTTTCAACCACTTCAAGTAATGTCACTCTCAGTTGGAATTCAAATGTATACTCGTCAACGGAACCTCTTTATGTGTACTATTCAAACAATGCTGGAACTTCATGGGGATTCGGTGGGTACACAACATGCGGATCTTCTCCAACCACAATCACAAACATATCTGGAACTCTGACAAGTTCCTCGATTCTCGTATCTCTTGTGGTTCCAGGTGGTGGAATCAACGGACCTTTCAATACGAGCAATTCGATAAGCACACAGGGAACTCTCGCTGCTGTATTCATATCTTCGGCTGCTCTCACTTCAAACAGCATCAATATTTCTTGGAACTACACCGGGTACTCGAGCACTGACCCACTCACAATTTATACAGGATCTACATTGTACGCCACCACCACACTGTCTACAGCAAGTTCAAATATTCAAAACTTGGCACTTGGATCCTCATACAATGTGGCACTCACTGTTCCATCTGGAACAACCCAGGGTCCCTATAACAGTACACAGGGTTTCTACATCACATATCAACTTCCATATATAAAACCATCATACTTTGGGTCTCCAAATGGATCCTTGGCTATCAATTGGACATATTATGGGTACGTGAGTGGGGACACGGTTAAGATTTACCATTCAAGTAGCAGCAGTGGACCATGGGTTCTCGGAGCAACAACAACGTGTGGGGCAAACACGAGTACATTCGGTGTAACTGGGTACTCCTTAAAGCAAGTGGTTTACATGGCACTTGTGATTTCATCCACCAGCACGACATATGGAACGTATAATCTAAATTTGACAAAAACATCAACGTGTAAATATGGATTCTTGTATGATGTCAACATCACATCGACGTATAGTTTCATCTTCAGTACACTGGGAACGAAGGGTGCCATTGGGCCACTCTCTTCTTCTCTCTACTCTTCGTACAACGATCCAAATTATGGTGGAATTCAACTGTTACCCGGTGTGACGACACCATATGTATTGACACTCAACTATGGCATGCAATATTACACAGTTCCATGTGATTGTACACTCTTGGTAACCATGGTTGGAGCTGGACCGGGGACGCAGTTGACATTCACGGGGCATTTTTCACAGGGTCAAGTATTGGCGGTGGCGGTTGGTCAAGCCGGAAGTCAACTCTTGTATTGTGGAACCTCTGGATCTGGTGGAACATTCATAGCCAATGTTACGGCAATCAACACACTCTCAAATGTACTAACCAACCCAACATTCTTGGCCGCAGCCGGTGGTGTTGGGGGTCCTGGATCCGGATTCAACACCAACACAAATCCAGGGGGTGTACCGGTGAGCAATGGTCTCGATGGTCTTCCCGGTGCGCCTTACAACGCAGGTTCGGGGGGTACAGGAGGTTCCGGGGGAAGTGTTCCCACCAATGGGTTCAGGGCTGCCGATAGTGGAGCTGGATATTCTGGAAATGGTGGAAACATACCAACTGCACCACAGGCTTTTATCAATGGAGCATTTGGTGGATACTACACTGCAACCAATGATCCATACTTTTCATCGGTTATATTCTTGATGCAAGCTGATTATGGAGTGACTGATCTCAGTACTCTGGGTGCATCTTTAACCAATCAGAATGTGAGTGTGTCTACAACCCAAAGCATATTCAACGGAACATCCTTCTATTTCAATGGTAATTCGAGTGTTTATACACCAACCAATTCATCGTATGATATAGGAGCACAGACATTCACCTTGGAAATGTGGGTCAGAATCGAGAGTGGAACATTTGCACTTGCCGGTAACGGAAACATGGGAACTGTTGGTATCAATGGATGGGGCACCGGAGCACTTTTACAGACGTGGTCTCACGTGGCGTATGTGAGGAGTGGAACCACGGTCAACATCTTTATAAATGGAATTTTAGATACGACAATAACCACCACCACCGACCCGATAACAACAGCTCCGATAAATTATCTCATTTTTGGAGCGGATAGCAAGACGAGTAATCTGAGACCATCTTTCCAGGGGTACATGGATCAAATCAGAATGACGGTGGGTGTAGCCAGATACACAACCAATTTTACAGTTCCTTCAGGTCCATTCCTTGTAAAGGAGTCTCCAGGTGGATTTGGAGGTGGAGGTTCATCGGTGAGTCTCGGGACCAATTATGTTGGAGGTGGAGGTGGTGGATACAGTGGTGGTGGATGTGGTGGGTACCCCAGTTATGGTGGTGGAGGTTTGGGGGGGACATTGGCCAATCCGGGTCTGAATAACATTGCATATTCTGCAACCGCACCGGCAACGTCAGATGGATATCTAAAGATTACATTGATTTCAATAGGATAATGGAGGAGGCGGCTATCGATATTTTACAGCCGGTTCTTGAAAGTGCAGTGTATCTTGCCGGTCATTACTGTAAAGCGTGTGGTCGTAATACAATCACATCAACCGATATACAATATGGGATGAGATATGCAGCCCGAAATGTCTTGGGAACCAGAACTGGTACTCTCTTTCCGGAGGACGAGGATGAGGACTCAGAGTCGGACATAGAAGTTGTGGATGATGAAGATGAACCGTTTATTCGATACTCAGGAACGGACAAGACATTCATAGAGATGAATGAATGTTTTGACACGTGGGATGAGTGGGATCCAGATAGCCCCGTTGGAGTCTTACTAAAAAAAGCAATAGATATCAATGGAGGGATACACGATAACAAAGCCTGAGTACTATATAATAAATGAAGACGAGGAGGAGGACAATGACCACAATGTAGAGGGACACAGTTTAAAAGAGTACAAAGAGTTGGAGGAGGAGTCATTTCTTGACTAGACTCTTCAACTTGGATAAAAGTTTGGGTTTAATCTTTTCAGAAAAGGATAATTGATTCACTGTATCGAGATCATATGAATCGAGTGAAATTGGCAACTCGGTTTGAGAATTTATGTACCCAACTATGAGTCCGATACAGTCTCTATTTAGTTTAAGTCTTTTGAGTCGATTGGATTTCATACAAGCATTGGAGTACTTTGTCCACATACTCCCCGGTCTCAGATCTCGCGGAGTCTGAGTTCCCCCCTTTAATAAACATGCAGGTATGAGACACGCAGAGACGTTGAAAAATTGTATGAGATCCCATGACATGTCTTTATAAACCACACAATCAATCATATCAGCATCTGAAAATGAATGTGAAACGAGGCTAAGAGTCTCACAATTGGATGTGTAATCGATACAATTTTCATGCATGAGACCAAATGTGTGACCGTGTTCAATCATAACTCTACTTATCAACGATTCTCCAATCGGTTCTTGAGTTTTTAGCAAGCTGCTTACATACATTTTAGGGGATGAAAGATCATCTCTGAGACTTTTAAAGTTGAGTACGTCAATCTTCACAGCACTCAAGTTCCCATCATATTCTTTAATCTTTTTAGTAGCATCATCTACTGATATACCCAGAGACTCTGCAAATTCCTTGACATCAACCCCTTTAAATTCATAGTAATCATCAAATTTAATCGACGTCACCTTTGAATTTGAAATTATGTAAAAGGCTACAGGAAACGATCCAGATATTTCTTTGGTTCCGGTTAAATTTTCAACACTCTCAAAGTCATCCAGGACCAAAGGTAATTTGGAATACCGCATTCGGTCCATGAAATCAAGCGTCTTTTCTCGTGACTTTAATATGTCGTGTTCGAATTTAACGTGTTTTACATTCTTTTCAAAAAAAGTGCTCTTTCCAGAATTTTTCAAGCCCCAAAAATTTATAAGACCTTTAGTAGGAAATGGCATGCGACGATGATACTTCTATTACTAAACAAGTCTTAAATCTCATATTTGAGACGAACGAATTGAAATTGGTCATAGGTACCTGGACTGGAATCTTACTCTTGATTCTCATTCTAACAATTTATACATCCATCAAGGTGAGCTTCAAATAAGATTCTTACTCTTCATCTTGGGTTGATACGAACGAGCCATGTCGCTATACTTTGACTTGAAAAGAAATTGTCTATTCACCTTCATTTTATAATATAAAGATATTTTTATTATAATAGACAATGAGTCACATATTTGGAACACTAGAAGGTGTGAAGATTGAAACGGTTGAAAATCTTACCGAAAAGATGAATTTGATTGTTGAAAAGTTAAAATTGACTGAAGTATCTCGATGCTTCCATCAATTTGAACCATTCGGTGCCACTGGAGTAATTCTACTCGCAGAATCTCATTTTTCGGTACATACATATCCCGAACATGAAAAGTTGTATTTTGATTTATTCTGTTGCAATATCGATTTCAGGGAAAAGACTTCACTTGCAGCGAGTGAGATTTTCACCACATTCAAAGCAACAAAAATATCCTGGGAATGTAAAGATCGGTAGTGTACTTTACAGGAAAGGTGTATTTGATTCGCTGATTTACAGAGTCGTAATGAGCTTCATAATTACCGGTGCGTTTTCCACGACCCCATTTCATGTACCGACCCTTTTCAACTTTGCGATAAATGTCGAACCATCCTCGATGACTCGCCAAAATTGAATTGAGTTTATTGTTTATATTAGAGCCACACCCACGGAAAAGGATAACATCCTCCTCTATCGATGTCGAATCATCAATCACCAAATTTGTATTTTTGATTCCATTCAAATCAAAATTGTGCACCCCACAAAGTTCATTCAATTCATTCAAGGATAGAACCTTCTGCTTGGGAAAGAGAAGAGACAAGATGAATACGAATGGTAAAAGTCCACTGAATCCGTACATTCTTTCTTTTTACGTGATTCAAAGTTTTAATTGCTATTGAAACGAAACGTCTTTGGTTTCATAACCAGATTACTGTTGAGTATACCGATTATTCGTGCAAGCTTTTCATCAACGACACCAATGTAATTTAAAGCTCTCTTGACATTTTCAGGTGATACATTCTTTGCAGAATTTACCAGATTATTTCTTGCATTGATAGCCTGGTTCACTCTCCCATTCGCTGCATTGTTTATGGCTGCATTGCCGTATCGGCGCATGTTACTATTTGGTGGACCGTTCATTTATTACTTGACAAGAAAACAAATTCACCTTTGAGTGAGATTATCAAAGAGTGAAACTCCACCATATACTTCGGCGGCTACTGGAGAATTTGTTATTGCGTACACAAGAGAAGCTCCCAATAAAGGAAGTATTATTCCAAATACTATAAGAAATATTGCCATAGTGGAATCTGATAAAGTCTGAGCCACATTTACATTATTTATGTCAGGATTACAATTGTATAGAGTTACAGTATCACCAATAGTCATTGATGTTGTAAATTGGAATCGATATACAATTGAATTTATAGTCACGTTATATGTATTTGCCGAAGGTGGAGACGATACACTCGATGTGATGACTCCAGATGTTTTACAACTCTTCTTTTGGGTAAGAGATATACCTATTATAAACATGATAATTCCAGCTATAAGACTGGAAACGGATGCACTCCATCCTCGAATTTTACCATATCCACCAAGAGCTGCATCCATTATTACTTGTCAAAGAAAACAATTCCGGTTCCTGAATAGTGGCCAATCCGAGATAGATCAATTTTGGTGTACTGTATTTCATCCCAAAAGGATTGCATCTCCGGGTTCATATGAATATCATCGAGCATGAGGATACCCTTGAAACCAACTTCAACGAGCTTCTTGATCATCTCACGTTCTTGAACTCCATCATGTGGATCCACGTCTATAAACATGAATGGAATATCCTTGAATTCATCGAGGACATCCATCCCATTGCAGAGCCTAAAATCAATCGTCTCTTTGAGCTCAGGAATGATGACATCCACCAAATCAACCGTGGTCAGTTTGATTGTAGGGTTTCCAATCTTGAGTGCAGCGGCTGACTCACCGGTGCGAGTTCCAATCTCAAGGACTCGTGTTCCATCTGGGAGCATGCTGGAGATGTAAGCCAACAAGTGATAATGTTGGTACCCAGGTGGCTGCATAAACAGTTGTCCATCAGGTGTGTGTTTCACAACATCGTGGATTCCAGCAATGACATCAAGACGCTGTGACAATTTGGTTCCATCAATCTCAAACCAACTATAATCCATTTTTAAAACAACAATGCTCACCTTTATCTGAAAAAATGTGGAAACTTTGCACGCATTGCATTGTTTAGTGCCCTTCTTCTCTTTTCGAGTATTTCCATAACTTTCTTGTACATGTTTGGGTTGTTTTTAACAAGTGAAATCAATTTTGTTCGTGTCATTTTATTCATATTTTTACGAACCAAGTACCCTCTAGAAGCCGCCTGAATTTTTGTAACCGCGCGTCGTCTGGCGGCAGATCTGGTTGTTTTAGATGGACTGTATTTTTTATAACCGGTGGTTCTACTGGAAGTGCTTATCATTTACTAAGAGGTGAGAATATTAATCGTCTGTGTCTGATGAAACCCGTTGAAGGAGGTGGATGCAGCGCACGTGTATGCTCCAAAATTTTCAACATAGCACCACTCACCCACTGTCAATTCCGGAAGTTCAATATTGTCTGCAATCTTATCGATTGAATCACATGTCGGTCCAAAGATTGTCGACTTGTATCTTTGTCCATCCCTCTCATTGAACGGACAGATGACAGGAGTCACATGGTCAAAAAAGATGCAATTGAATGACCCGTATATTCCATCGTTGAGATAGTAAACAAATTCTGAATCCTTCACCTTCTTTCCAATCACATTGAGTACGAGAGTGTGACTACTCGAGACAAAGAAACGCCCGGGTTCAGCGATAACCTTGATTCCCTCAAATCCAACCAATGCATCTTTGATGACACTTGCAATCTCTTCAAAGTTGGAGGTGTCCTCGAATCCACCACCTATATCCAACGTATCCATAGCAAGCTTAAGACGAGCCCCAATTTCAAAACACTTTTTGGCATCCTGGATTGCATTGCGGTACTTTTCAGGATCGGTGCACCCTGAACCTACATGGAATGAAATTCCAACAATCTTGATATCAAGAGCCACTGCAATTTCAAATATTTTTTCAACGTCACTCATATCGGCTCCAAATTTACACCCAAAGCGACATTTGCTCCCCGTGTCGTCAACTTTGATTCGCAGAATAAGCTTTGCGTATGGATGATACACCTTGATTTTATACAGTTCCTGATCACTATCAAAAGTCATGAGATCAATGTCATTTGCCCGAGCATACTTTAGCTGTGAAATCATCTTGACCGGATTTGCAAAGACGATCCGAGACGAATCGTCTCCTGTGACATTCATGACTGCAGCAATTTCATTCTTTGACGCACAGTCAAAGTTTACATCGAGGCTTGCAAGAACTTTTAGAATCAATGTATTGGGATTGCATTTTACTGCATAGAATGGCTTTACATCAGGCAAAAACTCATTCCACTTTTGAACCTGTCGAATCACCTTTCCAATGTCAACCAAAAAGAAAGCCTCCTCCGAAACATTTCCTTCAAGAGTACTGTTTATGATTGAAACAATATCATCCTCATCGGCCCTAAAAAGCTTCACATTGTACTCTTGAAGAAGCGCCACATCCTCCATACTTGATAAAATTATAATCATTACTCTTAAGTAAATGAACAACTGTGGACAGTTGGGCTGTAACACCCCTGGAAATTGCATACATCAGATTCATATAGATACATCTTCAAAGAGCGTGGCGACTGCAAACCCTTTTGATTGTACAGTTCTCTTGAATCATGTTCATCGAAATATAAGAAAGGTGGCTCTCAAAAATGTCCAGATGCCAATCGGATTTTACAACATAAGAAGTCCCTACAACTCCTTCACAATCAATAGCAACGCGTACACCGTGAATCCTGGAAATTACAACCTGGGCACTTTGGTGAATACTTTAAATGGGTTGGTTACCCCGTCGGTTGGTTCCTTTTCAGTATCCGGTCTCACCAATACATTCCAGTATACACCGGCTCAAGGTGGGTCGGTTCCCCTTTCCGGAACCCTGATGAATCTTTTGGGGTTTACAAGCGGACAATCCGGTGTGGCTCAAAACTCATACATTATAAACTTTGACACATACGTATATCTGTACTTTCCAGATTTTGGCACCTCTTCCAAAGAGAATACTCTTGGAACTTTCAAGATACCAATCAATGTAAGTTCCGGTGCCATTTTACAATGGTCTGAGAATATCCAAAATGAACAATACGTAATCGCAACCGACCAATCCAAATTTATAGACCGAATCATAGTGAGAGTCATAGATCGCTACGGGAATGTTTTAAATAATAACGGAATCGATTGGTCATTTACTCTCGAGGTACAGAGTGATGCTTGAATTAAATTGTTGGGCTACTAATAATGAATATAGACGGTTCACTGGGAAACAAATATCAGGGACCTCAGATAACCAGACCGTTTGATTTCGGAACCGACGCGATTGAAAAAACTCGCGTTTCACAAGGTCAATCACTCATCGATGCAGATTTTGAATATGGTCTCCAGGCAACCAAATGGCAAACATATGCCGATATTCGTAGAAATCCAAGTTTTTTTGAAGTTCCGGGAACCGATTACGGGTTTACTCTGGGAAATACAACAATCGTGAGCGACGCCGGATCACCTTCAACAATAACTGTGAGTAATATTTTTACTCAATCGGGGCTACCGATTTTGGGTACACCCATATCGATCCAGGGTTTAGGAAACAACACAAACGATTATGACAAGGCTCAGGGATTTTTTGTAATAACCAGCATTCTTTCAACCGGGTCATTCACTCCAACTGCCAACTCACAGAGTGCTGGTACACTCACATTGAGTGGATTTTCTGGAGCACCATTCAATGGACCTGGGTTTGTTGTGAATCTCACCGGGTTTGTTCCAAATTCTTTAAATGGTCAATACGTCACTGTGACTGGCACCAACTCTGCAACCTCTTTATCCATTTCTTCACCTGCAGTCACCATAACAACATATGGGTCTGTTCAATTTATCAATTTTCAATATCAAGCAAAGGGACAGGTTTCAAAAAGCGCAGGGACATCTCAATTTACAAATTATACAATCATACGAAAGGCGGGATTTTATTCAACTTCCAATGTGAGCCCAGCATATGGAAATCTAAAAATTCCCTTGTCTGCATCACCAACGTCAACCGGAAATGTGGTTACATTCACTACAACCAATAACCATGGGTTGATTGCCGGTACACCGGTTGTATCCATAGGATGGGTTCCAACCGGGTACAATGGAAGTTACATAATAGGGAGTACCCCAAGTCCAACCACATTTACTTATGTAACAGTTGGAACCAATCTTGGGTCAGTCACGACAACCGGAAATACGTATACTCAAACATATGCTTCATTTGTTCACAGACCATACGATGGTGGTGTTTTGATTTCACCCATCATACCAGCATACGGAGCCTCCATCACAAGACAGTCCAAAAAGGTGTTTAGATACCAATCCGGGAAGGGTCTCATGTGGTCATCCGGAACCCTCTTTTGCCCAAACAATGATATAATCACACTCTTTGCAAATGGAGTCACTGTCGGAAGTATGATAACAATCGGATGCAGTATACCACACGGAAATCCTCAACCCGGTGCTACTGTGATTATCAAAGGGATAGCCACACCTGGATACAATGGTACATACACAGTCTCTAATGTGATTGATGAGATTACAATCCAGGTTTTGGCCACTCAACAACTCGGATCGGTGAGCCCACTCTTTGGTGATCAGCCTCGGTTCGTAATGTCAAACTGGCATGGAGCATCGGCCCGGGTTGGCACCTTTGATGATCAAAATGGAATGTTTTTCGAATGGGATGGTCAGACTCTCTGGGTTGTAAAACGCTCGAGCACTTTCCAGATTGCGGGAACTTCATACGTAAATGCATATTCTCAACTCGTCAATGGTCTGGGGACCAGATACTCTGATCAACTCAAGGTGGGTGACAAGATTACACTCAAAGGAATGTCACATGTGGTTACATCGATAACATCTCAGACTACAATGACGGTGAATCCCCCATTCCGAGGTGCTTTTGGAATATCATCATCTTCACCTGCAACCATCTGTAAAATCAGAGAGACGAGAACTCCACAGAGTCAATTTAACCGCGATACGATTGACGGAAATGGTCCATCTGGGTTCAAGTTTGATCAAACCAAGATGCAAATGTTGGGTCTCCAGTACACGTGGTACGGAGCTGGATTTATCGATTTCATGATTCGTGGAAGCGATGGAAATTGGGTCTATGCTCACCGATACAGACAAAATAACATAAACGACGAGGCTTACATGAGAACCGGAAACATGGCGGTGCGTTATGAACTCGTCGTTGAGACAAGTCACGCTGCAAGTCTCCTTTCAAATACACTTGGACCCTATGATACGAGCATCACGCTGAGTGACCCTGTGACGTATTGGCCCTCTTCTGGAACAATCATGATTGATAACGAGTTTATCGGATACACGTCAAAGAGTGGAACCAATTCGCTGACCGGTCTCACGAGAACAGCCCCATTGAATTACAATGTCGTTGACACGATCCGACAGTTGACCGCAGGTACACTGTCAAATTTACACACCAATACGAGCAACGCCATAGTCTACGTAGTGCCATCCTCATTCAATGTGATTCAACCCGTTGCAACCGGCATCTCGATACAAAATGTAACACCCACATCTTTCATGACCAACATAGGGGTTGGCGGAACGTTGACTCTCACCGGTGGAATCGGAACCGTCACATTCACGAGCGCCACAACATACACCGGAATCTTTCCGGTTGGAAGCATCGTGACCCTCTCTGGGTTTTTACCCTTGACTACAAGCAACACGTGGACCCTTGTAAATTCAAGCTTTACCGTGTTGACATGCAACACCACCGCAGTTACATTTTCACTGGGAAACACGTTCGACAGTTTCACACAAACCACCTCTGGAACCGTCTCTGGCGCCGGTCTCGGGTTTATAACATTCTCAAGCGGAACCGCATTCCCAATCGGAACAACCGTGAGTATCCCGAGCACATTTACACCGAGCTCAGCTGGAGTAGCTGGTGCGTATACAGTCACTGCATCCACATCCACTTCAGCCGTAATAAATATGCCAGGTGTTGTGGCGTATAAAGCAACTGCATTCTCAACCGTATTTGGTCAGACTGCAACTCTTTCATTCTCTTCATTCCTTGGGAGTACCATCATCCCGGTGAGCAACACGGTGACCCTCTCTGGATTTACGCCTTCAACACTAAACACCACATTCACAGTGACAAATTCGTCGAGCACATCGGTAAACTTTCTGGTACCCTCCACCGGATCCTATGGGACTCTGAGCACCGGATCTGTGTACACACAAATTTCCAACGTATTGTTCACTGCAATTGACACCAACGTGGTTCCATTCAATTCCGGAACAACCATGTACATCACCGGAGCAACCGGACAATCCACCGGTTTAAATATCAACACGAGCTTCACGGTGGCTTCCAGTCCAGCCCCAACTCCAACGTCAGCATATTTTTATTTACCCACATCTGGAAACTACTCGGCAACTGTGACCGGTGGACAAGCCTCCACATTCTTGCCATCCAGCATCAGTGCGGTGGTGAGTGCAATCTCAATGAACGGATCGACAGCCACTGTAACATACTACAATGCGATAACGGTGGGTGGAACAACATCCAGTAACGTGATAACATTCCAGAGCACCATAGCAGCTCCGCCATTCGTCGTAGGAAGTTTTGTAACCATAACCGGGATAACCGGAACCGGAACTCCACCCAATGGAAATTTCCTGGTGACTGCGTGTACCACAAACAGCATCACCATCAACTATTCGGCACCGTGGACACTCACAAGCGGTGGTACGATATACGTTGGGTATGCAACTTCTTCAACATACTCACAATTCATTCCTGGAAATCTCATCAATGTGGGGGCATTCTTACCCAACTACACGAGCACCGGGAGCCAGGTGAACACCACATTCACCGTGGGTGCAAACCCGACGTACAATAGCTTAACGTTCCCCATCACCGGAAACTTTACAGCCACTTCACTCGGTATCATATCACTGTATTCGGTTCCATCAACTGGATTTTTGGTGAGCAGTACGTGTGTACCGAGCTTGACTCATTGGGGTTCTGCATTCATCATGGATGGTCTCTTTGATCAGGATCGCGGGTACCTCTTCAATTACCAAACCAATAATCTGGCTGCAAACATTGGGTCTAACGTCACACAGAATGTATTTTGCTTGCGTCTCTCACCGACAGTTTCAAATGGCATCACTGCTGATCTCGGGCTTAAAGAACTTTTAAATCGCGCTCAGCTTCTGTTACAGCGTTTGGATCTTTGGGCACAAACTGCGACTTTGGGTCTGGGGTCAGTCATTGTTTCTGGAATCTTGAATCCAGTCTTTACGAGCACATCGGCAAGCAATTATCCAGTGAATGCAGGATCGTGGTCTTGGATTCCGATCAACAACTTTGCAAATGGATCCCAACCAAGCTTTGCACAGGTTTCCACCACAATTGCAAATTCAAATTACACCTTTGTACCCGGATCGGGTGAGAGAGTCTTTTCAACAATCAGTAACGCTGGGTCCCAAAACTCCATTGATCTTTCAGGCCTCAAAGAGATTTGTAACGGAGTCATAGGTGGAAACAATTGTTTCCCGGATGGTCCAGATACTCTTCTCGTACAGATTACAAATGTCGGATCAACGGCAATCACTCTTTACTCTTTGAATATCTTCTGGGGTGAAGCTCAGGCTTAAAAATAAACACATTTATAAGAAGAATGGCAGCCGTCTCCGTGCGACCAACCAGGGTTCTGGGTGTAAAACCAAAGCCATGCTTCACTCTTCACACAACAAATATAAACATTTTCACGGTTCAAGAAAAATGTACCGCTGTTCTTTCATTCACTCGAAGAAAAGATGCGGTACATTTTGGAAGAATTCTAGAGGCTAAGTTTGCAGCTGATAAAGAGTGGCCGGTTGTTGAGTTTTCACAATCAAACAATTGGTTTGTCAGATTTGTTGACACCGAACCCGAACTCACCAAGATTTTCATAACCGAATGGGATGTTGATAATCTTCATTCGGTGTGCATCAATCACAATCTACCAATTGTAGAAGTTGAAAAGGTTCTCATGGCTCCAGATAAACTCAACATACGAGGCAGTTATATTTCATGGGATATAAATCCCGAATTTTTCAAAGAATATTATGAGAATTTATTCATCGAGGTATAAACGCCACCCCTTTGAAAACCGCTTGAGTATACTTCATTGAAATTGCAAATAAAACCTGTGGAATTTCAAATGGAGGCATGTTCTTCTTCATCGGGTTATCATTCATTATGTCAAATTTTTCAGCAGTTGGTGCATCAATCACCTTCTTCAACCACTTGACGTGCTCTTCGTTACTGGCGTCAAATGATTGAATCATTTACATTAAAGTGTCGCTCGTTTTTAACCCACCGCACCCACATTCACCTTTTTTCGTATGTGCTGAATTCATGAAAAACCAAAGCAAGACAAGTGCAAGTATAATCAAAAGTATATAGTACATTATTAATTATAAACTATTTTAATCATCATCCTCAATGTCATCCTCAAACTCCTCCGAAGCTTCTTCGGAATCCTCCTCTTCAGAATTCTCTTCGGATTCACATTCGGACGATGGTACATAATCATCATCATCTTCCCCGTCACCATCCCCTCCTGAAAATCGAACGTACATATCCTCTCCAATCATTTTGAAACCACCCTCGTTTTCATCATACATGTATTCATTTATGGAATCATCCGTGATGTTATAAATCTCAGTCTCATACTCGTATATATTCCTACCATTTACATGCTTCTTGTCAGTCTTGGATAAATATTGAATATTGAAAGAACCATCGGGGTTTGTATTGACGACACGGGCTGGAATACTACTTATGACATCATTAACATCTGTAAGTACTTTTATAAAACTCATTATCTATTAGGTCTCATAATTTCTTTAACTAAATTTCCATCGATTCCCACAATTTTCACACGTTACATAGGTTGTCATCGGTTCATCTGCGCTCCTCGTCTGCATCTGGTAATAGGTAGTCTTCATGGATTTACACTTTCCACATTTAAAGGTTCCTACATAATCCTCCTCCTCGCTCTGAGCCTTGTACTTGAGAATCTCCATGTCACGGGTCTGAACTTTTTTGATTGTCTCAGCCTGAGGGCCAGTTGGCCACAAGTGTTCGGCATTCATCTTCAAAAGATCTCTACAAGAAACTTCACCAGAAACTATCCTCGTATCTAATCCCCCATTTGATATGGCATTACAAAGCGTAAAAAAACGATGCTTATAATGCATTTTGAAGTTGGCATCTTGTGTAAATCTTTTACCCATTGATTTTTTGTATCTCAATGTATAATTGTATATGGAAACCTCTATATTTTTTGAAGTCTTGGCATCAAAGGTTTTCAAAAAATAATCCACAACCCATTTGCGTGTGGTTTCCATTTTATACTTTCAAATATTTTATTGGTGGTAACCTGTTCACATCACTTTGAAGTTGGACAGTACCCTATGATCAAATCGTCATTGTTACAAAGAACAGCTGGTACATTATTTCCCAAGTTAAAGGTGGTTGGTGCTGTGCTTGGTGATACATCCGTATCTTTCCACACATCTTGCCATATACACTGAGATGGGTTCTTTCCACAATCAATTGTTTTCCATGAGGTGGGTGATCCAAGATCACTCATCAGACTTGATGACTTGGGGCAATTTGCCGAATAAAACACAGTGTTGATTCCATTTTGGTTTGGACCTTGACAATACTTGTATCCAGCAACACACCCCGGGTTTCCATTGAGACTCACGGGACTGGGTGAGGGGGCCACAGATGAAATCTGTGTGCTTGGTGAGGGGGAGGGGGCCACAGATGAAATCTGTGTGCTTGGCGAGGGGGAGGGGGCCACAGATGAAATCTGTGTGCTTGGTGACAATTGCTGCGCAATTGGACTGGCACACCCAGTAAATGATTGATCCTTCAACCACGGGATTTTACATTTAAATATATATACGAGTAACGCTGTGACTGCAAATAAAAGCAAGCAGACGACGACCCCGCTCATCTTATATTAAATTCAGTTTTTAATTCCTGGACATCAGTATAGTATTTTTTAAGATCCTTTTCGAAACGCTTGTCTGAAACATTATTGATGAGTAACCATGCAAGATTTGATCTCGAATATGTAGTATTCTTCTGATTTACAGTTGGTTTTCTGGGTTTCTTAACCTTTTCTTCGGGAGCCACAACCACATCCTTGTAACTCAGAGCCTGCATGACTGCATCCGCAAGATCATCCTTCTTTGCGTGACTCTTGAAAAATGTCACCCACTCCTTGTTGTGTTCGTTTATAAACTCTTCACACCGAACAATTGAAGCTTTTTTTCGTTTTCGGTACATAGCTTTCCCCGCACCAGAAACATCTGGAATTTTATGCCTTGCATCATAAACAGTTACATCCTTGTCATTGCACATGAAGTATGTGGTCATGAAATGCTCAACAGCCTTCATTCTCTTGTTTCTATCCGGTTGCTTCTCGATGAGTATCTTATCTGCTGTAAGAACCCATGGGCGTGCTCTGAGGTGACTCAGTAAACATTGGAATGTACCCTTGTCACTCTGGGTTGGAATCCCACTCGAATCCCAATTGATAATCTTTTTTGTACTATTGTTCAAGAGACATATTCCTATATTCACAATTCCAACATCGATACTGAGCAACAGCATTATCTTATATAAAGATCATAATTCTTTATAATGAAAATGACCCCACATTGTTGGTGGTGTTGTCATCCATTTGAAGGGGATTCACTTCATTGGCCATATAGGTTCAAGTCGAATGTCTTTAGCACCACGGGGCACTTTTGTAGTTGGACATGTATGAAGGCGTATGCTTTCTCCAAAGGGAGAAGTGATACATATGAATTTATTCTTCTCATGAGAAAGAGAATAGAGGGAAGTATAGGTGATGTTATTAAAAGAGCTCCTCCGAAAGAGTGCTTGATCACTTTTGGAGGGACAATGACTATAGAAGAGTTTAGAACCTTGAAGAAACCAATATCAGTTTATATCCCCAATGAGAATTTTCAATTGCAGGTGATTACAACCAATAACCAACAGACTGTGAATAATAATTCACAAGGGACTACTGATTTACAATTGAGACGGCTTAAACCTTTGGAACGAAGTAAAGGGAGACTAGAAACAGTTTTAAACAAATGTTCAAATGCTGCAAAAAAAGAGAAAAAAGATATACATTCGAAAACGGAACAATAATATTTGCTGAATCTCTTGAAGACGCCTTGGAAAAAGTTAAGAGCCTTGTAAAAGATGAAGATAGAAAGATTTCATGGAACGCCTATATGGATCTAAAAAAATTTAACGAAATGGTGAACCAATCATAGTGCTGGATGACAATTGCTGCGCAATTGGACTCTGTGTGCTCGAGGGGGATGACAATTGCTGCGCAATTGGACTCTGTGTGCTCGAGGGGGATGACAATTGCTGCGCAATTGGACTCTGTGTGCTCGAGGGGGATGGGACCACAGATGAAATCTGTGTGCTTGGGCTCTGTGTGCTTGGACTCTGTGTGCTCGAGGGGGATGGGACCACAGATGAAATCTGTGTGCTTGGACTCTGTGTGCTTGGGGGGGATGACAATTGCTGCGCAATTGGACTCTGTGCACTTATAGAATGTAACATGTTATCAATTTTAGAATTCATCACCTGATTCCATTTTTGTTTGTTAGGTGCACTCAATGCAGCGTATTGTTTATCAACCACGTTTTCAATACCAGGAAGTAATTTCTGTACTATGAGAGTGTTGTACGCGCTCTTTAAAGCCGGACTCAGATTTACAAACTCTTTGAGGTCCATGAGAGACATTGTCGGAGAATCAAAGTTTGATTTCTTCATGGAGTTTGAAAAGGCGAGAAAGAAGGTGAATAGAACAATACCCCATAATAGAATTCTTTCAAACGTTTTCATTTATATTATAAAATTTTAATAATTGGACCCCATGCTGACACCTTTATCAAGGTTCATTGCACTGAAGAAGAGTATGATTGCCATCATCATGTACATTATACTGATGATTACATTCTGATTGGGGTATTGTTTCTGTCCTGGTGGGGTGGTTTTGTTTATCAATGAGAATATTGAATTCAAAAATAAAAAGATGGCACACACCATGGAGAAAAATTTTAATGTATCTACTGAACCCATTATTTATTATTCCTTTATAAATTAATTGGGTCTGGTAAGAAAGAGTGTATTCACACTCTTTTCGACTAATTATTCGCCACATTTGATAGATAGATGATACCGATACCTGCAATCATCCCGAAAAGAACCCTCGTCCAAATATCGGTTCCGTTTATGATATTTGATGGATTCTTGGATGCTGCTGTAGTCAACCCAACATCGAGGGAGCTCAGAATAAGATAGGCTCCTATAACTATAAAGAATATTACGTACAACTGTTCACCTCTCATTTATAATTAAAAGATATTTAATTTATAAGATGAATGAATGTGGACTGTTTAAAGATATATCGTAAGGACCTGGAGACACTTGTCATTGAATTTATACCTGACAATTACATAAAAGAACAACCAATCAATCCTGAAGATTATAATAAAAAACTCCCACTGTATGCCGGAATAATATCAAAATTGAACGATTACACGAGGGAGAACCGAGTCAACCAAGTTGTGGTGATAGACTGTGACAAGTGCATCAATATCCACAAGTTTAACTTTGTTTACTTTGCTCGAGCTGTTACATATCTTGCCAAACGATATGAAAATACCGAACTATTGAAGGAGGTTCAGGTTATACACACCAATTCGATGATAAAAACTGTTTACAATGGTCTCAAGAGACTCATACCTGATGGTATATTAAACTTAGTCAACCTATATTAAGTAATGTGGAGAAAGTTTACTCACCGAGAACACATCTTGGCACGCCCTGACACATATGTAGGTCCGATTGAAAATGTTGTCAACAAGATATTTCAGGAAATTATTGTGAATGCTTCAGATGAATACTTGAGAGATTCTAAATCAAATCATATAGAAGTTACGGTTGGTGAAAAGGGAATCACCATCACAAACAATAAATGTATTCCAGTCATCAAACACGAAGAGGAGGATACATGGCTCATTGAACTCATCTTTGGTCATCTTTTAACTTCTTCAAACTTTGATGATGGAGACCAAGCTAGATACACAGGTGGACGCAATGGGTACGGTGCAAAGCTCACCAATATATTTTCCAAAAAGTTTACTGTAACTTCATGTGACCCTGAAAATGGATTGGAGTATACTCAGACATGGGAGAATAACATGAGTATCTGTGGGTCCCCCAAGATTAAAAAGTATTCTAAAAAATCGGGTAAATTCTCGGTGTATTTTGAACCGGATATGTCAAGGGTTCCCCCAATTGATATCGATTCTCTTAGAAATATTACTATTGAAACCGGTCTTTGGGTTCCAAAAGTGCACTTCAATGGAGAGATGGTTTCTGGATCTCTTGAAAAGTATGCAAATCTTGAATCCAGTTCAAAATACAAGGATGAAAATTGGGAAGTTATTGTCGGAAAGTCTGATGACGGTTTCAAACAATATTCATTTGTAAATGGTCTACGAACATCAAGGGGTGGAACTCATGTTGACTTGATTGTAAATGAAATTTCCAAACTCATAGGGGTGAGATCATCCCAATTGAAACCACATCTTGTCGTTTTTGTAAAAGTGCTCATAGATAAACCGGTGTTTTCCTCTCAGACCAAAAATGAACTCGAGACTATATTGAAAGATGGACCCGAGTTTAAACCCAAATTCATCAAGGATCTTTTGGCAACCGGAATCGATCACGAACTTTCTAAACTGGAGTCAAACAAACTCAAAAAATCAGATGGTTCCAAGAATTCAAAGATTAAGGGAATCCCTGAATTGGATGATGCCAATTGGGCAGGAACTGCAAAATCCGAACGTTGCACATTGATTGTGACGGAAGGTCTCAGTGCCAAGGCTCTAGCAATTGCAGGGTTGTCAATCGTTGGTCGAAACGAATATGGAGTTTTCCCCCTAAGAGGGAAACCAAAAAATGTAAGGGACAGTGCGGTTAAAAATTTGGAAAAGAACAAGGAGTTTACACAACTCAAACAGATTCTGGGTTTGAAACAGGGAGAGAATTATGAAAATACCAAAAAGCTACGGTACGGTAAAATTCTCATCATGACTGACGCTGATCTAGATGGATCACACATCAAGGGTCTCATCTTGAACATGTTTCATGTTTTTTGGCCGAGTTTGATCCGTATAGGATTTGTGTACTCCATGGTGACACCGGTTGTAAAGAGGGGACAAGAATGGTTTTACACGGAGGAGGCGTTTAAAAAATCTTCTCCAAAACCCGGACTCTCAACCAAATATTACAAGGGGCTTGGAACTTCAACGTCGGCAGAGGCTCGAGAGTATTTCAAGATGATTGATAAATTGTCTGTGAAGTTTGAGTGCGATCGTCAAACCGATGATGCTATGCTTCTAGCCTTTTCAAAGACGCACGTGTCACACAGAAAGGATTGGCTCTTGAAATACATGAATGATACAGAACATCCATTCATAAACTATGGACACCTCACCAAGTTGGGAGTTTCTGATTTCATCAACATCGATCTCATCAAATTTTCAGAGGAGGATATCCGTCGAAGCATTCCACACTTGGCTGATGGGTTGAAACCGAGTCAACGAAATATCATTTATGCCGGAAAGAAAAAGGGAAACCTTGAGAAGGAGATTAATGTTGGTCAATTTTCTGGATACGTCGCCGAGCACACCGATTATCACCATGGTGAAACGAGTCTCCAAGGTGCCATCATAGGACTGGCTCAGGATTTTGTAGGGTCCAACAACATGAATTTGCTCTTACCATGTGGACAGTTTGGAAGTCGCCTTGAGGGTGGATCAGACTCGGCCAGCGTTCGTTACATCTTTACCAAGTTTGCACCGTATACCAAAAAACTCTTCGACTCCCGGGATGATGGAATCGGTGGACAAGATGATTTTTACGTACCAATCTTACCATTGTGCCTCGTAAATGGATGTGAGGGTATCGGAACCGGGTTTTCGTGTAAGATTCCACCTTATAATCCTGACGATATCAAGGCGAATATACTTAGAATCTTGAACAGGGAACCGATGCAAAAAATGACTCCGTGGTTCAGAGGATTCACAGGGAAGATTACCAAGACGGATGACACCACTTGGGTATGTGAAGGGATTCTCACCAAAAGCGGAAATCAATATGAGATTACAGAATTGCCACCGGGTTTGTGGACTCAAAAGTTCAAGGAGAGTCTAGAAGAATCTGGTCTTCGTTATGAAAATTATTCAACCGAGACACATCCAAGATTCATGGTGTATTCAGATGCGGATTTTCCGTGTCCCAAAAAGATACTTCACACAACCAACATGTATCTCATGACACCAACCGGTATTCGTAAATTTACAAGCCCCGAAGAGATTCTCTTTGAGTATTCGAAAATCAGGTTACAATACTATAAATTGAGAAAGGCGGCAATCAAGAAGAGTATCATTGCTAAACTTCAGGAATTGAATGATAAGATTAAGTTTATATCCGCAGTGATAAGTGGAGAATTGAAAGTTTTTGGGAGACCTCGTAATGAGATTAAAAGCGACTTGGACTCTATGAGTTTACCCATCGATATGCTTCAGACCAGAACCGAAGAGTACACCAAGGAGAAGATTTCCGAGATGAATTCAAACATCAATAAACTTACAACCCAACTGGATGAACTCTCCAAAACCACAACTGCGGATATGTGGAAGAAAGATCTAGCAGAACTATAGGAATGCAACTCATCGTGAGTACCGATTATGGAAAAGGTGTACCGACGACTATATCAAGTGGCGCGACTGTAAAATCGATACTTCCAGATCCAAGTGTTTATACAGCGGTTTATAATCGGGTTGTTTTGAGCAATGCATTTGTCTTGAGCAATCTCCCAGATGGGGCCGGTTTGGAAATCTATAAAACCAATCCACCCATGATCCAGTTTGGGAGTGACGTCACATTTGATTCATCCAATTTATATCAGGGTCCAAGTCCAATTGCGCAGCAATTGTCACCGGGCCCCAGCACACTCTTGCAGAGTGGTCCCTCACCCAGTCCAATTGCGCAGCAATTGTCACCGGGCCCAATCAGTCCAACTGTTTCACAGTTGTCACCGGGCCCACTTTTACAAAGTGGTCCAGTATACGCGGGAACCGTAGACCCCGTAGGATTCACCATCCCCAAAGATTATATATTTTATAACCCTGCGGATAAGAATTATTACATATCGATTAAAGAAGGTGAATTACAACCATTCACTGATGATACACATTGGTCACTCTTTCCAAAATATACCCCACCGATTCCCAACGGTCCCTTTCGAGGTGAATTTACACATGAAGTTTTATATAACGTGGGAGATGTGATTTCATTTTCAGGTGGGTACTTTTTTGCAATCCGTAAATCCATAGCAGTTTACCCGACTTTTAAAAACTTGAATACGTGGACACCGGTTTTGAACTATAAACCGACTCAACCGACTGTGGGTACTCTATTCATAGGTACCCCAGATTACTTTAGGTTCCATAACGTCCCCACCGGGTCAGTGGCTTATTATAATTCAAACTACTATCTCGCACTTAAAGACATGCCTGGAGATCACCCCAATTTCAAAGACGCCACCAAATGGAAAATATGCACCTTCACACCACCTTCACCCGTGGTATACCGGGGGTTATTCGACCCCAAGAGTTTGTATACTCAAGGGGATACAGTGATTGCTTCGGATAATAATTACTACGTAGCTTTGGATACAATAAATCCAGGTGAGACGGAACCTTTTATCAATTGGGGTTTGTGGGTGCCATGTTTGGATTACACCGTGAGTGCGTCACCCACATCCACACCCACTGAACCACCTCACATTGTTCAAACTCTCACCGACAACAAAAACACTCGATTCTATAAACTGAATGACAACAACTATTACACGGTGGATTCTCTTGGGTTGTATCACAAGGTGAATTTATCCTCGAATAATTTAACAATAGTCAACGGTGACCTGTACCCGGTTCCAAATTCAAACATATTCGATTGGGAACCCAAAGAACCCGATTCTTTATTCGTTGATGACCCTGAAGTATCCGAACCCATACGAGTTTTAGCAACCGGGGCTGCTATCGGGTTGTCCGCAGTTGGTCCACAGGAAAGATATCTCTTTTCCGAATTTACCGATTGGACCCCAAATCTTCTCCAACACACCAACTTTTCCATCTTTCAAAAGGTGATTCATTTAACCAGTGGACCCTTTTTGAACAATATAGTAAACTGTGAAATAGTTCCGGGTGAATCCGGTGATCTCATAGGTCAAATGTACTTAAAGTGCACTCTTCCATACAATATAAATTTGATAGACCGTGTAGGGGTTGCGTTGGTGGACAAATATGAACTATATTTTGACAACATATTGGTTGATACATATGATTCTGATTGGTTCACAATTTACAACGAACTTTTCTTGAGCGCCGATGAGATACTTGCACTCGAACCAATGATAAACGGATCTGATTTATTGATACCGATGCGTTTCTTCTTTTGTAATAACGAACAGAGATATCTTCCCTTGTGTGCCATGAAGAACCAAAAGGTGTATATTCGAATCTACTTTAACCCTGGGTCATGGTTCACAGATTATGCAACTCCATTTGATTTGACAAATGTCAGCATCATTTATGATACAATATTCTTAACCAAGCAAGAAAAGTTATATTACACAAGCACGCCAATCACTGTGAATATTCCCAAATACTATAGAGAGAGTCCCATTGATTTTACAAATGCATATGCCAATATAAACTTGACTGCCAACTTTAACGTCTCTATGATAATATGGTTTATCAGAAACAAGGCGCAATATACATATGATTATAGAAAGAGGTACACATATGGATACATAACCGATCTGGTGCGCTCATACACCACGTATACTGACTGGCGAGGGAATACGAAATATTATCAACAAGTTTTCAACAATCTACAAATTTTTATTCAAAATGCAAACATCGTTTCTGGCATCAGAGATGATCTTTACTATGCGTATCGTCAACCCATGCAACACGGATTGTCCGTACCGGATAAAAATTTATACATTTACTGTTTCGGTGATGATATAAAGAGCCCTACCAATAACGGTTTCATAAACTTTTCAAAATACCCAAGCAAAACCACAAACATGATTATAACATTCGACGACAACTTGAGTGCCGAATTGGTTAAATTTTTTCAACTTTGGTTTTATTATTACGGAGTCACTCAACTGGTATTTTCTGGGGGGTATGGCACTGTTGTTTCAGTGCAGTAACTATTCCATTCTTTATGCACCATCTCAGAAAATTGAGTTGGGCGATGGTTGTCACGAGACCTTTGTACTCGATTCTCTCCATTCGACAGAATGGGTCAAAGAGTTTTTTCGAGTATCCATTTAAACAGGATTTATACGCAATATTCACATGAAGTTTAGATCCTGACGGGGTGTCAAGAACCAGATGTTTATTTTTGGTTACAAAAGATTCCAACTTTCTCATGGAAACTTGTTGATTCATGAGAATGTTTCTGAGTTGTTCAAAGTTTTTCTCCTCTTGGAAAAACTCGTCAAGTGACTTGAGAAGAATCTCCGTCTTCGACATTTATTCTCTTTGCTTTGGAATTCTTTAATCCCTGAAGAAATGGGGAATTCTCACTCGTTTCAATCTTGTACGCCTTTCTTGGGGGTGGAGGTTTCTGAGACTCGTGACGTTTACAGTACCTTTCAGCCCCCTTTGTTTTGTTTTTGCACTTGCATCCATTTTTTAAAACCCCACAACATATATTGTTTGGCGCATCACTCACACCAGTTTTCATAGTTGCTACATCTTTCAGTAAACTATCAAAACTAATCTTATAAGAGTCTGAAATCATTTTTAGCACATTACCCATCCTCTCGTGAACCCTTTGCTCAATCTCTTGTTCAATGGCATTTTGAATCTCGATCGATAGCATTTATTTATAGGCATTTTTATTTTTTAACAAAGAACTCGGTAATTTTCCTCGTCTTGGCTTTTTCAAAAATGTTTGCGTGGCTTCCAACGTGAGGTTCCAAGAGGTCACAGATTGGTTTCTCCAATTGGTGTTCAAAGTAGTACACGTAATCAATCGCAATCTTATTCTCATGGGCCCACACCGGATCTTCCGCCTTGTCAGAGAGTAACTTTTCGTTGTTTTTGATGATGATGAATGGGACCCGAGTGCCAACCTGGGGCTCCGAACCAGGATTTCGTTGCTTCATCTTTTCAACCACGGTGACGTGTGGCATCTTCGTTTTGTAATCATCACCTCGATAACTCTTTGTGATGATCAATTCTCCATTTTCAATCTTTCCACCCAAGAGATCCTCCTTGGCGCGTTTTGCAATCTGAATGGCAACACTCGGGTCACTTGACTCCATGGTCGCATCCAGAATCTCGGTGAGTATCCTCCTCGCGTAGGGACAAGAGTCCCTCCTCACAGTCTGGAGACCCTTCACGTCAAGTTTGTCCTTGCAGTGCATCTCCCCGTCGGCACCTTGTGTCCACATCTTGGCTGCGTACCTCTTTTTGGAGTACAGGACGTATGGGTAATAAACCTTTTCGAGTTCCAGTTGGTTTGGGTTCGGGAAGAGTTGTGTAATTTCTTTTGAAGCCTTGACACCAAGTTCCCACGATTTCTTAATCTTCTCCTCCACAGTTCCCTCCACAGCAAATTGAACCATGATAGAATCCGTGTCACCATACCTCACCTTTGCACCGGGAAAGTGTGCTTCTACGTAATTCTTAGACTCCTCAATCATCTGACGACCCCTCATAGTCACACTCGAAGCAATTGCAACCTGTGGCAAGATACCATTCGTGGCTCCAGTAAATCCATACACCGAATTCATAGAAATTTTATACGCCAACTGTTGACCGTTGTAAATTTCATACATCTCCGGTTTAGAAACCATGAGCGCCTTGGCATTCTTGCGATACTTTTTGAGATTCACCAAGATGTGAGGCAAAAGACTTTCAGTTGGCTTTCCATCCATCTCGGTTGCAAATGTGTACTCCCCAAACGTCTCATATTTTACATTGGGGAGTCCCAGATATTTCGGATCGAGAACGAGGGTCGAATAACAAAGATTATGAGCGCACATGATTGATGGATACAGGGATGCAAAGTCAAGACCGGTGATTGGTTCATAATACGCCCCAGTTTGAGCTTCGAGAACCGTCGCTCCTTGGTACCCACTCTGTTGATCATCCGTCTTTTTGAGAACCGGAATCATAAAACCCAAGATGCGCGCAGCTTGTGCCATCTGAGAAAACACTTTGATCTGTTGCCCCCTTTCACTCAGAAAAGACAAGGGAACCCAACACGCCTTGGCCATCTCCACCAGATTTTGGAAAAGTGACAGTTTCTCAGAGATGGCGTGTGGGAGTTCGGTATCCTTGAGACAATATTCCGCCACCTCCTCAAGTCCCACTCCGGTGCGAAACCTCGAAAAGATTTCGTGAACCGGCATGTCATTTTTTTGATCATTCAACACAATCTTGGATACGTTATTCAAACTGAAACTTTCAAACTTGTGCTCCCTCTTCACCTCGTGATACATGTCAAAAGTGTACCGTCCCAGAATTCTCATGATTTTTAAGGTGTTGTTTCCGAGAGCACTCGAAGAAAGATTCTTGATGTTCATCTCCACCCCGGTGTCAAAGAGACGACCCAAGACAAAGTCTCGACATCCACAGAAAACCATTCGGTTATAAATGTACTCCAAGTCAAATCCGAATATATTCCACCCAGTAATGACATCCGGGTCAATCTTTTTGAGGTGCTTCACAAAAGCCTCGAGCATCTCCTTTTCGGTTTGGAATTCGGTTTGGACTCCAAAGACCCTCTTGTCAATATATTCACCCTTTGACTTGGTAGTCACTGCAATCTGAAAACAGACATCAGACTCCTTTTTCGAATCGGGAAACTGTCCATTTTCGGAATAACACTCAATATCAAGAGACATGATTTTGAATGGAGCCATCAAGTCACAATCAATTGGAGAAAGATCTTTCCAGTCGGCAGTCAGATCCACATCACAAGATGATGATGTGGAGACATTCAGGGATCCGTTTGAAACTCGAAGCCATCCGGTTGAATTGATTCCGGTTCGGTGCATAAACCTCAAAACCGGATCCAAGTTTCCTTCGTAAAGACGCCCCTGGTACCGTTTTTGTGACATGCGAAATTCCTTGAGTGTATCAAACTCCATCTGGGTAAAATAATGTTTGGCACCGGCTTGAAATCCCCATAGATCCTTTCGAGAGACAACCGGTCTCCCGCCTCCCAGATTCCCCTTGACAAAAAAATAGGGTTTCCAAGGAACTTCAAGGTGAACCGATTTTCCATCCATGGTTCTTCCAAAGATGTGGATCACGAACTTGCCCAACTGTGAGCAGTTGTCCGTCTCGTCCCTCCCTTCCCATGATATAACCTGAAACTCCATTTATATACCAGTGACTCATTTTCTTAAGTTTAAAAAAATCAACCTTCATAATAAGAATGGAGTGTGATATATGTGCTTCAAAAAGAAACTCATTTGTGACGTGTAAAAAATGCGAATTTAAATCATGTGTAAAGTGTACCAAAACTTTCATCTTGGATCCAAGTCGACCGATGAGAGCTTCTTGCATGTCTTGTAAAGTGGAATGGACAAAGAAGGATCTTGTTGACAATTTCAGTATTGGATTTGTAACCGGTTTGTACAAAAATCATAGGGAGAATATTCTCTTTGAATTTGAAAAGGCTCTTTTACCCGAGACGATTGAATTTGCTCAACGTGTAAAAAGAACCCGGGAGTTGACTAAAATTATTCAAGAGTGTGATAGAGACATTATCATTACAACTCAACAATTTGGGTACCCGGTGAATAATCAAGCCACTATCGAATTCAATCTTTCAATCATGGATGAGATTCACCGTTTGAAAAAGAATAAATATGTGGCTGAGATTGGACTTGGTAATATGGATATGGTTCGTGTGAAGAAATCGTCTCAAACTGTTGCAAAGAGATATTTTCCGTGCCCTGATCAAGAGTGTCGTGGGTTTGTGTCGGTTACAGATTGGAAATGCGCAATTTGTAACATTCAGGTGTGTGAGCACTGTTTGGAGCGGGAAACAAATTCTACGAATTTGGGCAGTGAAGAACACACATGCAACCCAGACACTGTTGAAACTATAAAACTCATGAAGTCCGATTCGAAAAACTGCCCCAAGTGCATGGCTCTCATCTATAGGATTTCGGGATGTCCTCAGATGTTTTGTACATTGTGTCACACCGCATTTGATTGGGTCACTGGAAATATCGTGGATAGGGGTCAACTACATAATCCACACTACTTCGAATATCTTCGAACCCATGCCAATACAAATCTTCCAGAGGTTCAAGAGTGTGGTGAAAATATTGGATACAGTTCATTTTTGAGAAGGTATCCAAAGGCTGGGACAGATACTGTCTTGGCTAAAATTTATAGTGTCATTTCACATCTTGAACATCAATATCTTCCACGTATAAATCCAGGAGATGCACATGATATGAATAGGGATCTTCGTGTAAAATATATACTCAAGGAGATGAGCGAGGATAGTTTCAAATCCGAACTTCACAGGCGTGAAAAGGCGCGTGAGAAGAAGGAGGAAATTTATGGAATTGTGAGCACCTTCGTGGAGGTTATCAAAGATTTCATCAGACGAGCATACGAGGACGAATCATTTTATAGCACTTCATTTCATTATGAAGCTCAAAATATGAGGGAATATACCAACAAGTCTCTTGAAGATAACGTAGAACGCATATTTAAATGTGTGATTCCCAATATAAATATAGGATGGGAGATGTTCGGGGTCTTCAGGTAGACAAAGACTCGTCTTTGGACAAAGACTCGTCTTTGGACAAAAAGTGCCCAAAGTGCACAAAATTCTTCAAGCTAAAGTGTAAATATTGTGAAAATGAATACTGTAGTCGGTGTATTCACATGGATATACATAATTGTAGCAAGATGGAGGAGAAGGTTAAATTTTCACGAGAGAATCTAAAACTCGAACCTATTTGTGCTTCAAAGATACTAAAAATATAGTTGCAAGTGCGACTATGATAAACAAAAGCAGATTGGCCATACCGGTGTCATTATCACCATCTCTTGACTCCTTTAACACGTTTGGTGCGGTTGGTGGTGGGGCGGTTGCTTCCAATTGAGTCTCTTGAAATTCACAAACACGATCCTCATAAATGCGGGTTGGTACTCCACCCGTCATTATATTATCACGTCGTGCCTCCTGTGTCTTTAAATAGATGTTGCTTGGTGTGATGTACATTGGTGGCACAAAGTCATCTTCAATTGAGGGTTTGACAATGTTGTCATATGGCCTGACATATTCCAGTGAATCGTCTGGTTTGTACCCCCCATTCCAAGAGACTCCAAATGTACCGGTTGCTGTATACGGATTTATAGCATTTCTTAAATTTTCATCGCATGCCATCATGCTCGTCATTTATTATGGATGATTATTTTATTCCAACAACTGCGTTGTTGTCAGCTTCAACTGCAACGACAACTGCGTTGTCAGCCCTCCCCGACAAACTTCAACTGCAACGACAACTGCGTTGTCAGCCCTCCCCGACAAACTTCAACTGCAACGACAACTGCGTTGTCAGCCCTCCCCGACAAACTTCAACTGCAACGACAACTGCGTTGTCGGGCTTACTCCATATATGTTTTCGTCTCCATTTTCATCTTGTGCTCCCTCCACATATCATCCAAGTCAACATCCAACATGTGTGAGAGTTGAAAAAGGTAACTGAAAACATCTCCCATTTCATTCTTCACGTTATCAGCCCTCTTTGATTTTGCATACATTCTCTTTCGATGCCTGATTGCCGAAGCAAGTTCACCAATCTCCTCCGTGAAGAGCAACCATACATTCTGAATCGGAACTTTATCCCACCCTTTTACTTGGCAGATTGCAGCCGTCTCATCTTTCAGAGCATTCATTATATTACACTTGTAGCGTCTGACGTTTTTATCTGTTCAAGTTTGTGCCATATATGCTCGTATTCATGGGAAGATCCGGTGGAACTGGCATTTTTGATATATCATTGAGATAATGCAAGTCACTCTTTATACCGTTGACAATCATTCTGACAGCTTGTGAAACCACACTCTGATTCATCATAGAAACCTGCTGATCGACATTCTTCTCCGTATCACCTCGAATATCGGTGTAAGATTTACCCATGATTGCCAGGAGATCATTGGGGTTCTGGGGGCCAATGCGGTACCCACTGGTTAAATTCACAGTTGAAGCAATTGAGTTTTGTAAATTCTTTTGGTTATCATCTGAGAAGAATGCATCACTGAGAGGACTTGGAGTCTGAGAGAATCTCATGGTATTACTTTGGACGGACATTTAAAAATAAGAATCTCTACTAAACAAATGAGGGTTCTGAAGCGCTCAGGAAAATATGAGGATCTTTCGTTCGACAAGGTTACACGTAGGATAAAGACACTTTGTGCTGGACTCCAGGTTTCACCTGAAAAGATTACTCAAAAGACAATGAGTCAGATTATAGATGGTATAAGCACAATTCAAATTGATGAAATTTCAGCCGATGTTGCAGCTAACATGTCAACAGAACATCCTGATTATGAACTCTGTGCCACTCGAATCTATGTGAGCAATATGCACAAAAAATCACCAAAGACTCTACTGGAGTGTCTCAGGATGAATACTCTCATTGACCCTGAGATTATTGAAATTGCATCTAAGAATGCCAAGAAACTCATTGTGAAGAAGGATCGTGATAATCTCTTTGGGTATTTTGGTTTGAAAACCATGGAGAAGATTTATTTGGCTCCTGGTGAAACTCCTGGGTACATGTTTATGCGTGTAGCTCTTGGAATTCATCGATCAAACATTCCAGAAGTTCTCAAAACATACGAGATGATGTCAACGAAACAGTTTATTCACGCAACTCCAACCATGATCAATGCTGGAAAATTAAAGCCTCAGATGAGTTCTTGTTTCTTGACACAAATTGAGAGCGACAGTATAACCGGAATTTACAATACACTTGGAGAATGTGCTCAGATTTCAAAACACGGTGGGGGTATTGGGATCCATATCCAAAATATTCGAGCCAATGGATCAAAAATCAGGGGAACAAATGGACGTTCTGATGGGATTGTTCCCATGCTCAGGGTTTTCAACAACACGGCACGGTACGTAAACCAGTGTTTTACACCTGAGACGATCGTGTACACTATAAATGGACCGAAGCATATTGATCAGATTGTTACGGGGGATAATGTCATCACAATAGACGGTAGCGACAAATGCGTTTGTGAGATTTTCAGAAATCATGTAAATAAAAATATTCTAAAGATTCGCATAAATCACAGTTTTGAACCAACCAGGGTTACCGGTGAACATAATATTTACGCATTGACGAACCAAGCAAAAATGTTGAATTTTGATGTGATTAGAAACCGACTTGAGAAGAAAATCATAAAACCATCATTTGTGGCTGCCAATACACTCAAAGTTGGAGACTATGTTGGATTTCCGATACCAACGCAAGTTATTGATTTTGATGAAGAGCCTGAATTTTTCCGTTTGTATGGTATAATCATTGGAGACGGTCACACTGCAAAGAATGAATTTGGAGTATCGGTTGGATTGAAAAAGATGAAAACTTTTGAATTTGTAAAATCCTTTCTAACCAAGAGAAATGTTCATTATTGGGTTGCATCGAGGGAGGATGTGTTGTCGATTCGGTGGTCTGGAAATATTGACAAGATTCCATTAATCCGTGATATGATTTATGACAATAACAAGGTGAAGAAGATTGATTCGAGGTTTCTCAATCTTCCACTTGAAAAACAGAATGAGTTGATCAAGGGTCTCATGGAGACTGATGGTGGCATCACAACCACTTCAAAGAATGTAGCATTTTCCATGCGCTATATGTTGTCTCGAATGGGTATACTGTCTGGTGGTTGCAAGAAAAAGGATGGATATTCTATAAGAATTCCAAAACATGAAAATTTGCAACCAATCCTTGGAGATTCGATTGAGTATTCAACGACAATCAAGTTTTTCACATATCAAAATATGTTATGGTCTCGCATACGAACCATCGAAACCGAACAATATGAAGGGTATGTATATGATCTGAGTATCCAAGATAATCACAATTACACCACCGACATGGGTCTCGTTCACAACTCGGGGGCACGCAAAGGTTCATTCGCTGTGTATCTCGAGCCATGGCACGCAGACATTTTTGATTTTCTTGAACTTCGTCTGAACCAAGGGGATGAAGAGGCACGGTGTCGAGATCTTTTTACAGCTCTATGGATTCCAGATCTTTTCATGAAGACGGTGGAGTCAAATGGAGAATGGGCTCTTTTTTGCCCCGATGAGGCTCCGGGACTCTCTGACGTTTACGGGGAATCATTTGAGATTTTGTATAACCAATATATCAAGGAGGGTCGTCAACGAAAGATGGTCCCAGCTTCCACAATCTGGAATGCAATCATCAAGTCTCAAATTGAAACCGGAACTCCATATATGCTTTACAAGGATACATGCAATGCGCGCTCAAATCAAAGAAATCTGGGGACACTCAAGGGGTCAAACTTGTGTGTTGCCCCAGAAACTCCAATTCTAACTGATAATGGATATTTGCCAATTTCAACTCTTGAAAATAAAAATGTAAATGTTTGGAACGGAACCGAGTGGTCCAGTGTTCAAATCAAAAAGACATCAGATGCTTCAGAACTTATTCGAGTAGAAGTCGATACTGGAACATTTCTAGAGTGCACACCGGAACATAAGTTTTGGTTGAAAGATGGTACTCATGAAACAATGGCCAAGGATCTACAAGTTGGGGATGAGTTGATAAAACTTGATACCGACGAAAGATTCCCAAAAGTACTAAGTGTAATATACACTGGTAGAATTTCACCTACATTTTGCTTTACTGAACCGAAAAAACATCTTGGTGTATTCAACGGTTTACTCACGGGACAATGTACCGAGATCATGGAGTACACCTCGGAAGACGAAATTGCAGTGTGCAACTTGGCGAGCATTTCTCTTCCTTCTTTTGTGGATGGGCCCAATTCAGAAGAATTTGACTTCAAGAGGCTCCATGAAGTTTCGAAACAACTCGTCACCAACCTAAACAATGTCATTGATCACAACTTTTACCCGGTTGAAAAGGGGTCCTATTCAAACCAGAAGAATCGTCCCATCGGTATAGGTGTCCAAGGCCTCGCTGATGTTTACATGCTTTTTGGACACCCCTTTGATTCCAAAGAGGCGTATAAACTCAATAGTGACATTTTTGAAACCATCTATCATGGCGCCCTGGAGAGGAGTGTAGAACTTGCACGGGAACACGGGGTGTATGCATCATTTGTTGGGTCACCGGCATCAGAGGGTCTTCTTCAATTTGATCTCGCTGGACGAGTTCCCGATAATTCAAGGTATAACTGGGATGAAATGAGGACAAAGGTTCGTCAAACCGGTCTTAGAAATTCTCTTCTCTTGGCACCGATGCCAACCGCAACAACTTCACAGGTTTTAGGGAATAACGAGTGTTTTGAACCATACACAACCAATATTTATCTTCGTAGAACCCTGGCTGGTGAATTTGTGGTGGTGAATAAACACTTGATCAAGGCTCTGGGTGATGCGTGGACGCCCCAGATGAAGAATAAGATTATAGAACACGGGGGGTCGATCCAGAATATTCCCGAAATTTCTGATGAGATTAAAAAGATTTTCAAAACGTCATGGGAATTGAGCCAAAAGGTGATTATCGAACAAGCCCGAGACCGCGGTGCATATATATGTCAATCTCAGAGTATGAATCTTTTTGTGGAGGATCCAAGCATTGCAAAAATGTCCAGCATTCACATGTACACCTGGAAACAAGGTCTCAAGACGGGTATGTATTATCTGAGGACTCGACCCAAGGCGAAACCGATTCAGGTTACTGTGCCTGTTTGTCGCTTTGAACCCGGGTGCATGAGTTGTGGGTCTTAAAGGTAAAGAGTTATAATCATTCAATGTGGAATGATATAGATTTTGGTTTCATCAATATGGATGAAAAGGATAATGTAACATATAACGGGGATCCATTGAGGTTTCAGATACCAATGGGATACACTGATATAGGTGTATCCGAATGGTCGAGGCTTTCTGTGCAATTGACCTTGACCGACGAGTCGTTTTTTAGCTGGTTCCAGAAGCTCGAAGAACATCTGGGTAAGATTGAGCCCTATGATTCGGTGATTTCTCTTGAAAATTCAACAATAAACTTGAAGGTGGTGGATGGATTCACTCAATATTTCGATAAGGATAGAAAGTATCTGATGGATCCACCTTCAATTGCAAACAGTAAAGTTTATGTAAAAATGGAGGTTTCAAAAAAGTATGGACCATTCAAAGATCGTTATGGACTCGCGTGTAAAGCATATCAGATTGTGAGTATTCCAGAGGGGTGTGGATTCACAGTGAATGGTAATAAGTAGCCAGATCGTACAGCTGCTTTCCCTTTACACCGATGTTCATTTTGATGAGACCATCCTTTGCTGTTATTATTCCAGTGCGTTTCATCTCAGCATAGGCTTTTTTGGTGGCTGAGGCCCAGTCATTCTTCTTACCCTGTTTAGATTTGTCTTTAGATACAATCTCACCAGTCTTTTTAACGAGCTTCAGGTCCTTTTTCTCAAGGCCACCTGTAGTATGTTTAGCTTTGCCATGGAGGACTTCAGCTCTGGAACCAATTGCCATCATTTATTATAAATTCATATTTTAAATTATGAGTGTGTCTCACCCTAATGTAGATTTGGCCAATAAAACAGTAAGATATCTGAAAAATGCACGGAACCAAGGGGTTTCTAGGTACCTGAGAAACGCAAAACCTGGTACTGGACCTTCAAACACAAGAAATCAAGGGTTGGCTAATAAAGTTTCGGGATATCTAAGAAACGCAAAACCTGGTACTGGACCTTCAAACACAAGAAATCAAGGGTTGGCTAATAAAGTTTCGGGATATCTAAGAAACGCAAAACCTGGACCTTCAAACACAAGAAATCAAGGGTTGGCTAATAAAGTTTCGGGATATCTAAGAAACGCAAAACCTGGTACTGGACCTTCAAACACAAGAAACCAAAGACTTCAATCAAACTCTGGGTCTTTAACAAACACAAGAAATCAAGGGTTGGCTAATAAAGTTTCGGGATATCTAAGAAACGCAAAACCTGGTACTGGACCTTCAAACACAAGAAACCAAAGACTTCAATCAAACTCTGGGTCTTTAACAAACACAAGAAATCAAGGGTTGGCTAATAAAGTTTCGGGATATCTAAGAAACGCAAAACCTGGTACTGGACCTTCAAACACAAGAAACCAAAGACTTCAATCAAACTCTGGGTCTTTAACAAACACAATACCTCAATCAAACTCTGGGTCTTTAACAAACACAATACCTCAATCAAACTCTGGGTCTTTAACAAACACAAGAAACCAAGGGCTGGCTAATAAAGTTTCTAGGTACCTGAGAAATGCAAAATTTGGACCCGGTAATGGAGGTCCAGGGGGTTCCAGATTCAACTGGGGTTCCAGATTCAACTGGGGTTCCAGATTCAATGGAGGTCCAGGATTCAACGGGGGTCCAGGATTCAACGGGGGGTCCAGATTCAACGGGGGTTCCAGATTCAATGGAGGGGGAGGTAACCTTAGAATTTCAAGAAGTTTGGGTGAGTCACCATCTAATCTGAGAGGACCAAGACTGAGTGAAATTGGTTCCTCTGAAAATTTAAAAATTTCAAGAAGTTTAGGTGGGTCGTCGTCACCTGGGAAAAATGGGAATAAATTGAATATTTCAAGAAATTTGAACAGGAACGGAGTTCCTGTAGTCCCCGTGAAGGAAAATTTGAATATTTCAAGAAATTTGAACAGGAACAGGAACTTCGTTCCTGTTGTCCCCGTGAAGGAAAATTTGAATATTTCAAGAAATTTGAGTAGGAACAGAGTCCCCGTGAGAAAATATATCCATCATCACAAAAAGGGTGATGCGATTTTCCCGGGTCTTGGGTTGAATATTTTAAAGAGAAGTGTGCACATGTTAAAAAAGAAACGCATTAAAAGTATATTAGGAAATAAGCGAAAGGTTTTCAGGTACAAAAAGTTTTACGAAAAGCGTTTGATCCGTGACATAAGACCAAAAAGGAGGCTTAAAAGGGTCTTTGCTTTTAAATGAACGACACAAAGAGTTACATAAAGTCTTTGTTGGAGATTCATGATGATGCATCGAAAACCATGAATCCATGTCCTTCTTTTATCAGGATAACAACGATAACAGCCCTCACCAAAATTCATTGTGGAACCGACTTGTTAGACATGGAGAAGATACGAGAAGCTTTCAAGAGGAAACAAATTGTCAAGAGGAATGGGGTGGGTGTTTTTGTGTGGTCTCTGAAAGAAAATGGTTTTTATAACCAAGCCACAGTTGAGTACACCGATGTATATTCCAAAAAATCTATAAAAATTTTCCCAAATTGCACCATACACATCACAGGGTGCTCGAATATTAATGATTGCAACCGAACCATAAAGCAGTTGTGTGCCATCTTTAATAAAATATTTGGTCTCGATAATGTCAGATGTGACGAATGTAGGATAGTGATGATAAATACAAATTTTTCAATCAACTCGGTATTGAATTTGTCTCGTATAATCTCCTCCATGAAGGCAACCGGTGCCGTGGTGACTTTCAATCCTGAGACGTATTCTGCTGTAAAGGTTAAATTTCAACCCGAACCAGGTATGAAGATGATTACAGCGAGCATTTTCAGTTCTGGTAAAATAATAGTTACAGGAGCAGTCAACTTGAGAGAGATTATAGCGGCATATCGTTTCATTCTCAAAACCATCAAGTCAGACTCGGGTACACGAATGAAGAGTACAGAGGACATTGATGTTTTTCCAAATTTCATGGGATTTTCTTTTGATGAATATTGGAGGGATGAAGTACGTGATATTAAATCTTGGTAAAGAATAAATGTCTACGCGCATGGGTATGGCTGATTCCAGGTGCACCAATTACTTATCCACCAGAATTTACAACGATACACTTCTGATGGAGACTGCTCATCTTAATCCATACGATGACTCTACAAAGTATCGCATGTTTCTTCAGAACCTTGATCCAGAATCATTCTTCCCACAGCCAAAGTGCTCCGTTTTTGATTATAAAGAAGACTTTCAAGTACCTAAGTAGGGATGAGTGACTCACCGAGACGAGTCGTTATAGATGGTAACATAGCATCAGGAAAATCTACACAGTTTGACATGTTGGCAAAACAAGGGTACTCCGTATTATCTGAAAGAATATATGATTGGCCCCTTGAGTTGTTTTACAGTGACCCGAAGCGTTGGGCACTTTTGTTACAGTTTGCAATTCTGAAATCATTTCACACACACAAAAACGACTTTAAAATTTTTGAAAGATCTCCAGAATCATCAAGGGATGTCTTTTGGAAAATGTTTGTAGATGACGAAACAGTCTCCAAGGAGGAGGATACCGTATACAAGTACTTTTGGGAAATGAATGGTTGGTCACCAGATGTTTACATTTACATTTTTACACCCCCTGAAATTTGCTTTGAACGACTTGCACATCGACGTCAGGATGGAGATTCTAAAATAACATTGGAGTACCTTCGAAAGGTGGGTCTCTATTACATTGATTACATCAGAAAGAAGAAGGGGGTCCACATCATCGATGGGACATTGAGCCCTGATAAAATTAATAATAAGATTCGGGATATATTAGGATGAATAAATGTACAGGATTGACACTCTCTGGATCGAAATGTAAACGTTCTGAGAATTGTCAATGGCATAAACCAAAGGATAACTGTGCCATCTGTTTTGAACAGGTTGCAACCAGGTACCCCACAAATTGTATGCACATCTTTCACGAACAGTGCATAACTCAATGGTATCTTCACTCTGACGTTTGTCCAGTGTGCAGAGCTACACAAGATGCAGATAAGTTTGTAGTCTTTAAAAAGGCCCTTGATGATATTGTTGGTGAAAGATACGCAGATGCAATACGCACACTCGAGGCGGAAAATATGAGACTCAGACACCGACTGGAGAGATTTCGTGATTATTAATTTATAATAATACTCTAATGGATGATCGATGCTCAGCACTCACATTATCAGGTGAGAGATGTAAACTCAAGAGCAAAGATGACGGCAAATGCTGTAAACACTCAGGTGAACCATGCAGTATATGCTTAGCCCCTATGAACAATACGAACAGTAAGAAGTTGAACAACTGTGTTCATATTTATCACACCAAGTGTATAGAGAAATGGAAAAAGAAACACAACACATGCCCTCAGTGTAGAGTTCCCATTGAAATTACTACATATAATGTACGGATACACATAGAACCAATAGGTATAGATGCAAATCTGGTGAGCAACAATCTAACAACAATAAACACAATGTTTGGAATCGAAACCAATTTGGCAGACTACGTGACTGACATTCAATTTAATACGCAAGTTGAGGATGACATCAGGCATATTCTTCAGGAGATTGGATTTCCCGTGACAACTTTTCCAGCACGCACACAATAGGCACTGCAAAATTTGGAGTAATTGTAACCATATTTCCGAGCCGCCCTTCTCGGGTCCGTAATAACCTTATTTTTAGCATCAACCAAGAGTGGTCCGGTTGCCCATCCTTGCTTGTGGCTCCATAAGTTTATTGGAAATGTTATGACGCTTCCAGGGCGCAGTTTGGGACCAGCTTGTGGAAAGCTCACATTTCGATTGGCAATTTTTCCATCATTGTTTGAAGACGGTCTTGTTTTACGTAGCAGTGCCTTTTTGATGACGTATGGTGTCACTTTGAAAAAACGCGCAAGTCCGGTGATGGTGTCTCCAGCCTTTATCTTGTATCTCACTGCTTTATTTTGTCTATACCAATGGAAATCTCCAGTAGAGTTGCCATATATGTTGGTGGGGGCTACAAAATTCATCACCTTATAAAACCCCCTTTTACAAACTTTGTTGGGGTTTTTGCACTTGTAAACATTTCCAGGATTGTCAGAAAGAACTCTCTTGGCAATTCCGGTACAGGAGGTGAAGTTTGAGTTTTTGAATCGGTTTCCAGAATGGTTTCCAGGAACGCTCTTTTGATTTCTTGGCGCATCATCACCAAATGCATAATCGTAACAATTGTCCCGGTTTTTTCCAACATCACCCCATACAGAATACTTAAAGACTGGCTCGGATCCAGAAAGGGGCAAAGACGACTTTTTTTTCAAAGTCGTCCTTCTCATTTATTTTATTAGCAACTATTAAAATGCAGGGTATTCTTTCTTCTCGCTCAGCAACCGATCTGATTTATAACATCATAGTGTTTCTTCTGTACCTGTTCATCATCACCTTTATATTAAAGTATCTGTGGAACTCCACGCTGACCAAGTACATCACCATCTTCCGTCCCATCCAGGGCACCGGCATCAAGTCATATGTTGACGTGTTCCTGCTCGCATTCGCCATCTCCATCTTCAAGATGTAAGTCTACCGTTCCTTACATATTTACCATTCTTTCCCCTGTAGCCAGGTGGTAACAACTTATTGAGTATCCCAACGGGCCGTTTAGTGTGAATCATAAAAGAACGCAGTGAATTCAGGAAACAATGAAAATCATATCTTGGATTATGTCTATTTGTCACCCCAAATGAGGGTATAATTTTTGGGACTCTTCCCTGTAAACGAGTCAATTCAAAATCAGTGAAACGAAGTTTCCCTTTACTTTCAACAATGATGTTACCTATATGGAGATCATTGTGTCTAAATAAAGGAAATCTTCTTTGGATTGAATCAATCATTCTCTTCACTTTTCGTACAATCGAGAGAACATTGGGTACAGATTTACGCGACGACAGGTATTGTTTCAGAGATTTGTTCTTGTAATATTTCATGTGAATCTTATTACCTTTGAGACGAAGGGGTCGAGTGACAAAACTGGGAAATTCATTATATAATTTACGATGCATACTATATTCATATCTAGGATTCTTGGAACGTTTTACAAACTCCATCTATTACTACTTGACAAGATCTTTCTACTCCTCGTCCTCAACAACATCAGGCTCGCTGAACGCACAGGCTGGGAGACTATTCATGGGAAAAGCCATCAGCTGCACAAGACGAACGGTAATTCCAAACTTGTTATCCACGATCCAAATCTGATTGACATCTACAATGGTTCGGATGCGCTGACCCTTCTGAATCTGATCCAGTGGAATCTGGGTGCGATCACTGTCATACGCCAGAGGAATAAATCCACCATTCTTGTCGACGAGCACCTTGAGCTTCAGAGTCGGAGCATACTTTCCAGGCTCCTTCGACTCACGGACGCAACTCTTGAACAGAGCACTCTTGATGACATCAAGAGAATACGTCTTGCCTAGGTACTCGTCACAGTGATTCATGACTGTGTCAAGAACACGCTGCTCAATGTTGGTGAAAAACTCCGCCACTTGGGTATTGTCAAGTGACAGATCTACACTGTAACTGGTCTTGTTCGTCTTGGTGTCAGTGTAGCTGCTCAGACCAAATGGAGCGCGCAGCTCAGGGAGCTCGAAAAGTGCCGCCACTCCACCCGTGCGCTTGATATAGACAGTCTTGCCTCCACTCGCGTTTCGCTTCATGTCGGAAAAAACGAGTGCAGAAGGATCGAAAGTGTTGAACATCTGAGCCGTCATTGCTTCTTGATATATAATAGTTTCAATTCTTTAATCTTTGATAATTACAAAAGATGGGCTTCTTCAGTAGTGTTAATCAGAAAAATGTTAATCTTAAAAAAGCTATAGTAAATTACACCAAGACGAATCTGAGCAATGCTTCACAGGTTAAAAATGCGATGAACAAAATTATCATCAGTTGGAGAAATCAGACCGGTGCGACACCTGCTCAGGTTCCTCTCGTAACAAATTCATTAATGAACCGTATCAGAGGAGGTATATCAAGAGCAAGAAGACTTAGAAATAAAGCTTTTGGTTTACCAAATACTCCAGCTGTGCAACAAGCAATAAACAACACAAAACAAGCTGAAGCTGCTGCGATTGCAGGTGATACAAATACTGCAAGGGCTAAGAATAATCAAGCTGCAGCCATATTGAATGAACCTCCACCACTCCCAAATAGACCAACCGGACCTTCAAAAAATGCATTGACCATTGCTGGTATACGATCAAAGGTGGGTAACAATAAACAGAAAATTATAGAATATATTCTTAAAAATAATTCTATAAATCAAAATTCCAAAAATAGATTGGTAAATACAATAGGAGTTCCCGAATCAAATAATCTAATACGAAAAAATAAAGGACCGCTTATAGGTAGTTTCTTTAATAATGCACAAAAACGAATAAACCGTACAAAAACACAAAATAACACTGTAAATTTAAACCCTGGAAAAATGTATAATAATCAAAAACGCGGATTCAGACAGAGACTTGGAAATGTAGGTCGTGGAGCAGTCAGGGGTATTGGTAAAGCATTTTCAAGAGGAAAAAATCTTTTATACGAATAAAAATCTTCAGCAATAATAAATGTCTCACTGCTGGTGCCCATCCCCTAAAGTTAAACTGATGCACACCATCAAGTTTGTCATTCTCTTCCTGATCTTCTCCAGCCCGATGACATATAAGCTTATCCGCAAGGTTTTCGGTCCACTGATTGCAACCGTCGAGGGTCTGCCCCATCCAACCGGTATGGTACTGCACGCCACTCTGTTTGGCCTTGTTATTTATTTCCTTATGGGCATGCACTGTGGAAAGGGGTGCATGAAGGGTGGTAACGGAAGTGCAGCCGGTAAGAAGAAGGGCGCTTCTTATCAGGATTCCATAATGGGTGCGAATCTTTCGGAGTAAACACAGTAAACGAATCGCAAGCGAAGTAAACGAATCGCAAGTGAGTAAACGAATCGCAAGTGAGTAAACGAATCGCAAGTGAAGTAAACGAATCGCAAGTGAGTAAACGAATCGCAAGTGAGTAAACGAATCGCAAGCGAGTAAACGAATCGCAAGCGATTCGTTAGAAATCCTCAGTAAATCTGATACCGTCTCCATCAGCAGGCATGTACTTTGAGTACTCCCCAACCCTCTTTTCAAAAAAGTTGGTCTTTCCATCCAGTGAGATGTTCTGCATCCAATCAAAGGGACAGGAAGGGACTCCACGGAGTTCATCTGATACACCCACCTGACTCAAGATGCGATTGGCAACAAAGTCAATATAGTCACACATCTTCTCAGAATCCATCCCTATGAGCTTCACAGGAAGTGCATCGGTTATAAACTCCTTTTCAATTTCAAGAGCTGAATTTACAATTTCTAGAATACGCTCCGTGCTTGGTTTCTCCTCGAGGTGACTGAGGAGTGTCAGAGCAAATTCTTGATGTAACCCTTCATCCCTTGAAATGAGTTCGTTTGAAAAGCAAAGCCCGGGAAGTATTCCTCGATTCTTTATCCAGAAGAGGGCACAGAAACTTCCTGAAAAGAAAATTCCCTCGACACATGCAAACGCAAACAGACGCTCCCCAAATGGAAGACTCTTGTCAAACCACTTGAGGGCCCATTGAGCCTTTTTGTTTACGCATGGAATTGTGTCGATGGAGTTGAATAGATGATCCTTTTCAATAGGATCGGTTATGAGTTTTTCAATCATGAGAGAATACGTTTCACTGTGAACCATCTCGTTACAACATTGGTACGCATAGAATGCACGCGCCTCTGATATTTGAATCTCATCCATAAAATTTAAATTTACATTTTCAAATACTATACCGTCACTAGCTGCGAAAAATGCCAGAACCGTCTTGATAAAGTGCTTCTCATCCCCATTCAACTTTTCCCAATCTTCTGTATCCTTTGAAAGATCAATCTCCTCAACGGTCCACAGACTTGCAAATGCTTTTTTGTAAAGATCCCACAAGTCTGGGTATTTGATGGGAAACATTGTGAATCGTTCATTGGTTTTCTTGAGGATAGGGTCCATTTACCTATAAGCGATTATAATTTTTAACAACACCACGTGGGTTGAGTGCTATAAAAGGTTTTGCCGGTTAAATTATCACTCATTTATTTCTTTCCCATCATCAAAAATGCAAATCCACCAAGTACAACTATGACAGCAAGAGCGATAAGGGCCCAAACCCACCATTTCCATGGTGTTGAACCTGAATCCGGGCTTGGGGATGTTGAAGCGAGTGGGCTCGGGGCGGTATTCACAACAGTCGAAGCCCAATCTGTGTTGAGTATACTTGAATTACTAAAAGTCAATGTTTTCCCATCGGCACTCAATGTCGCGGTTACGGTCTTTCCTATATCAACACCTGTGGTGAATGTGATGGAATATGTGGTTCCAGTACCTGTGTATGTTAGAATTGGTGTAGCGGTTGAAGATTGATATGAAGGTGGTGTTGTTGGTTTACTTGAACCCAAATCCTGAGATATGAAATTACCGACTCCGTTGTTGAACATATATATAATAGTTTTGTACACTGAATTATCTAGATAAACATAATAAAAGGTTTTGCCAGTTAAAAGATCCGTCATTATTATATGTAAAGGATAATAAATGGAACGATTTGCACTCTTGTTGAAACTCAAAAAGAAAAAGGGTCTCTCCACTGTTGAGAATTGTGCTTACTACATCAAGATGTATCTCAAGGCTCCTGGATCAATCATACAGGGATTTTGTAAGGTTCCTGAAACTGGTGAAACACTGAGATACTACTGGGTCGAAGATTCGGAAGGGTATATACATGACGTGGCGTTTGGACTCGCCTCTCTTTGGACACCGGAGGTGAAGGATTTAAAATTCATCTTGACCAAAGAGTCTCCTGTTGGGGATTTCCAAAAGGATGATGCGAATGATGAGATTTTCGAAACGTACCAAAAAAACCCAAAGGAGTTTTGGAAAAAGATTACTGTATAATATTCTTGTAAATATCATTCAGGAATCCATCATCCCATGAAGCACTTGCATGGTGTTCCACGGATACATTTTCATCACTTGAGAGTTTTATGATTGGATTATGCTCCAGTGATATACTTTGAACAAACTCCCCTCTTTTTAGAATGTTGAAATGTCTTGGGTTTCTATCCACCATCTGTTGAAGTAACCCAGGGCCGGTGGCTTTCAAAACACTCTGGTGTCCCCTGTTCTTTTCAAGCTCTTGGAAAGAACTCATCCATATTGGGTTTTCTTTAGGTGTGACCATCAATGAATTTTGGACCCGAGCCTTTCCGGGTATCCATTTGGGGAGGGGGTTTTCCAAGACTGAAATTTTATCCTGTGGAATCTGGTTCCAGAAATTCTTTTTACACTCCATATCCATATCGGCGTAGATACCCCCATAATGATACAATATAAAGTAACGCACTGCATCGATTCTCTTTATATCCTTATCATACACCTTGTATGTATCATAAAACCATGGAAATTCCGTGACTATCAATTCTTCAGCTGCGTTATCATTCCACAGTATGTACTCGAAATCTGGAAAGTGCGTTTTCCAACTCTCTTGACACTTTTTCCAGGATGAAGGCCACGAATCTTCATCCTGTAATTTACTCATTGCAACCTGGTGGATGATGTGAGGTATCCCATCGGTAAATTTTTGGTTTCTTGTATTGACTTGTACCAGTATGAATATGAGCACCACTATAAGGGCAATGATTGAAATCATCTTACTTTAAGAGGGTATTTAAAATGTAAGAAATGACAATCATGCCTTGAGATGACATCGGATTCTCAAAACCATTATCCTCAAAGTAGTTGTATACATAATTCTTGTACTTCAAGATGAAAACTGACAACTCATAGTATCTCAGATATGAAAAGAGTTCAACCACCTCATCATAAGGCATTTCGAGCACCTTTGCGTAGTATTCAAATTTACACTTGGATCTCTTGGGAACCTTGAAATTTTCAATCTTTTTCAACTTATCCTTGTTCTTCTTTACAAACTCGAGCTTCTTTTTGACAAGTCCATGGAACGGAAGACACTGGAAGATGAAAATGAGGGGAAGTACGTACAATGCAATCTTTTGAAGTTTAAAAGCCCATGCAAAGAGAACAAAGAGCCATATCATTACATGAAGAACTATCATGACATACAATTGAAGCTCCACCTGATTCATTATTAAAGTGCCAACAATTAATTGTTCCAACAGTTAAAGTGCCAACAATTAATTGTTGTATAACATCAGATGACTGAAAATACTTCAGTATATGCGTCGAATGAGATTGAACTTTTGAAGATTTGGAAATCAAAAGCTGCAGGGTGGAGATGGCTCCACTACAAGTCAATGGCGTTGTACAAAAAAATCAACACAAACTTCACATACGCAAGTATAATACTTTCAACAATTGCTGGAGCCGGGGGGTTTTCAACCGCTGGTGCACAGACAAAGAATCAGTTGGAAATGGCTCTCGGATATATATTTGGTGGTATAAATGTAGTCATAGGTCTGATAAACAGCGTTCAACGTTTTGGGAAACCTGCAGAAAAAACGGAGCTTCACGCAAGTGCGGCTATGCAGTACGCCATGTTGTATCGTCTTCTAGAAACTGAGATTAGCCTCAGTGATAAACATAGAAGAAGTGATTTAATTTCAACTGTCCGAACCGAAATGGATCGTTTACTCGCTCAGTCTCCGATGATTCCTCAAAAGATTGTTGATGCTTACAATACCGAATTTCCAGGTGTAGATAATAAACCAGATATATGCAATGGGATGGTGGGTGAAAAGAATTTCAATCAGTCACCCCCAGACACACCTTCTTTAAGCACACGAATCACAAACCTTGTTATGAACGCCACGAGGGTACCTAAAAAAACCGATTCTGAAATTGTGGATGCGGTTGTCGATGGGTTGGTGGCGGAAACAAATTCTTCGAATTTGACTACTCATCCTCGTTCCTCTCCTGGAAATACTGGAGGATCTCTTCCAAGAGTCCAAGTGGACAATCGGGTGTAGGAACCATGAGACCAAATTCATTCTTGGTCATATGTTTCAAAGGATCATATTGGTACTTTACCAGAATCTTCCAGCGATCTTCATACTTTCGATTCTTTTTAGATCCATGAAAGTAGTGCCTGATGACTCCTGGAATGTATCCGAGTCTCAAGAATTTGGCATTTTGCTGATACATCCTCAAAGTTGCCTTGTACCCATCTGAATTTCCTTGGTGGATACTTTCAGCACCTTGATTACTTATGCTCTTTGCAATGTTGTAGTCACCTGAACCAAGAATCCCTAAATCATAGAGACCTCCAAGTGAATCGAAAGCATTTCGGGTCATTGCCCATGCATACCCTGGATGCCAAAATTCCTTTTCTGAGTTTCGGGAATATTGATATCCATATGAATTGAAAATCTTCATCTGCTCCTCATCCTCATCCATGTCGACGCAATGAGAAAACAACTGGACAATGTCCCTTGAGCCATTTAAAACTTTCAGAGTATCAAGAGCCCAGTAAGGATTGTCGAATTCTATATCCGCGTCAATCCAAGCCATCGCCTTCCAATCATGAGGCAAGAGCAAATCAACACCCATATTGACCATATTCTCCTTGAGCCAAATGGGTGATTCCCATGTGCGTATTCTGAGATGTCTCTCATTGGTTGGATCCGCAACGTGAAACTCTTGGTCACCGTAAACCACCTCCACCACGTAGAGAATCACATTCTTTTCGAGATCCATCCGTGCCATAAATTCACGAGCGAGCTTGTACCTCTTTTTAAAGTTGCATGGATTTGATATAACCATAATCACGTGTAGATTTTCCTCTACTGGGTTGTTGTTTATTATGTCAAATTTGGGATTCCAAAAAGTGCTGTGGGGTACCTCCACGATCGTTAGAAATGTCATTAATATATTAACCTATTTAATTTTTAACTTTGCCACTCTCAACGACGCTTGTATCGTTGGTTTATTCCAGAGAACCCAACGACTCCAGAAACCAGGTGTAAAAGCTCCAGATTTACCCCAATTTTCCCTCTTTTGGTGTCTCGTGATGTATCTCTGTTTTCTCATCGGATTCTTGTGCTTTGTAAAATTTGAGTACCCTTTGGCTCCAAATTTGACAGTGTGAATTTTGTCATTGTCATCCCGTATGTAAACCATATATTTATGTTTTCCATCATTGGCCTGAACCATTCTCACCACCTTCATTTACTGTTGGTGGAGAAAGTTGTCCAACTTTCTCGTACCCCTCATTCTGTTTATTCTGACGGGATGGAGTCTTGATGTGCCACAGACTGAAAATGGCACTGGGTTCGGTTCCGATGGCTCCGATTTTGGTCTCCTCCTCCTTGGTATTTTTAATCTTTTCATGCACATTTCCGACCCACTCAATCTCTGGAGAATTTCTGTAGAATCTCAGCTGATAATCGGGCCAATTGATCCACCCAGCATTGTTGATTTTAAAATTCCATCGGTCCAAAAAGGATTTTGTAAACCCGGGACACACATTCACGCGAGTGATTGCCAATACATCGAATGTATCAACCGAAACGTCCTCGAGCACCTTGATGAGATCCTCTGTTGGCATTTCATCGGCATCGATGTTGAAGATGTATTTTCCCGTGCACTTTGAGTTTAAAAAGTTTTTATGAGCCGAAAAGTCACCATCAAAATCGCGATAATGCACCTTTGCAGTGGGACACTCCTTGATTGACTTGGCAACCTCCTTGGTTGTTTTGATAGAATCCACCAAGATGACAACTTCGGTCTTCTCCTTGTTTCGAACCTCCTCCAGGAATACCAAAAGATTTTTCAGTTCAGTAGCCTCATCACATACACAGATGGCATAGGACACGTTGGACAACGACGCGTCGTTGGACATTTCTCAAAAATAAAGCCTCTTCTTTAGTTAAAAAAGAAACATGTTGAATAACAAAGACAATGGGTTCAATGTATTTGTGTGAAACACGCTCCCCTCTTGAGATGGAAGAACCCCAATTCAAGGCGGGATATTCATTGAGAGGCGCGGGGGAACGCCTGAAAGATCGTGATTTGAAAAATATTGGAGCAAAGCTTATACATGAATGGATCATCCCTGAAGGCATGAATGTGAAACAGTGTGAGAGGTTGTGTCTCCAAAAACTCCGAGTGACCCAGACGCCACTCCGGTCTATTGATACTGAAACTTTTACAGGAGATCCTAATGAAATTAAGAATACCATGCATGTGATTATTACCGATTTCATTGGACAGGTGGACCCAACCAAGTATATCGGAACCAAGATTTGCAGGACTGGCACAGTCGTCGAGTTTCGGGATCCATATTGGGTTGTAGAGTATGAGTGTGGTAAGCGGACCGAGTTTACCGAGGAGGAGGTTTTGAAGTCACGTGTACTGGTCCGACGATCAACCCGTCAAAATAATCTAAACCGAATATAAGATGGAGTGTGAGGTGTGTTATTGCAACAACGCCAACTGCAAGCTGGTGTGTGGACACAGTTTCTGTCACGATTGCGTCAAGACGTGGTACCACAAGGGGGCGAATGATGGGTGCCCCAAGTGCCGTAAAAAACTTTACTTCAAGCGCATGCCACTCAAAAAGTGGAAGTCTGATGCGGTTCAAGAAAAGAAGGATGCAGTGTACAATGAGGCGTTTGACGAGATTCTTGAGATGGCCAAGGATGACGAGTTTCCAAGCTGGTTGGTGATGGATGAGCTGGTGATGATGGAGAAGACGTATAGCTTTTTGAAAAAGTGTGGGGAGGAAATCACAGATGAAGATTTGGAGTACATTTTGAATGAGTCGGGAGATTACTATTCGGATAGAAAGATTCACTCACCAAATAAATCGGGGACGAAGAACTTTGACGGTGACTTTCATAGACGCAAGAAGTGGGAGTCTTCGAGGGTGAGTAACAATAGACCACAGGGGAAGATTCGTCGTTTTTAATACTATAGTATGTTAATGGTGAGAGACTCACAGTTATGGTTGTTGATATTTATAATCACATCATACAACTGGCACACAGATGTATATGTCATTCACAGGAAGTATGAGTTGTCACCCAGAGTTAAATTTTTAATGTTTTTACATCACATTTTGATAGTCACCAATCTGATGGTGGGGTATTTTTTCACCGAACCGACCAACATTATGATTCATCTCCTTTTATCCGTGGGTGTTATATTATGTTGGTTGATGCACAAGGGATGTATAATTTCCATAGAACAGTCTAAGATGATTGACTATTCGGAAAGTGACAGAAAAGTTTTACACCCACAAGATTTCAATTTGATTTTACTTTTGATTTTACCCGGAATTATTCTGGATGTGTATAAAATTTTTTTAAACAAGTGAACAGGTTCGTTTAAAAAAAAGAGACGACAACAAAACAAAACCAAATGGCCTCTTTCATGTCTTCCGTGATTGCCCCCTACCACGCTTTCGGTGTCGCTCTTCTCGAGGCCAAGGATAAGGATCCCAATCTTGACCTCGATGAGTTTATGAAGACATTCTTTGGTGCACCAATTTCCATCGAAGCAAAGGTGACTCAGAAAAAGGCGGAGAAGCCTCGTGAGTTTGGCAAGAAGCGCGAGCCTCCCAAGAATGCCTGCACTGCAACGACCGCCAAGGGGACTCAGTGTACCAAGTGTGCCGTGAAGGGTGGCCCATTCTGCACCATCCATCTCAAGAAGAATGATGGAGCGGTTACAAAGACCAAGACGAAAAAGGAGGCGAAGGTGGTGCCGGTGCACACTCACAAGCCTGGTGAAAAGAAGGAGTGTTCACTGTGTGACACTCACGGAGATGTGACGAATGACGAAGAGGAGAAGTTTGAGGTTGGTAGCGAACACGCGGATCCAGATCCAGACTTTGTCCTCGAAGAGGAGGAGTTTGATGATTAGAGAATTGAGTTGCCAGTAGAGTAGATGATTGTAAAGCCGCTAGAGTTTAGATGGGAAATTATCGGTGACCGCGTATTATTTTCAGTATATGAACCTTATCATCATCATCTCTGTCGTTTTTTGAATAGTTATTGTGAAAAGAATAAGAAGCAACCGAGTTTGACTGAATGGCTCGCCTTTTATAAAAGGGTCGGGGCTCCAAAGAGCATCATAGATGCAAAGATTAAGCTTTTCAACAAGAATAAAAAGAATCAGGAGAAATATCAAATTGCATTTGACAAGTTATATTCTAAAGAGGTGTGTACAGGTCCGAAGAAGGCGAACAAGGTTGTCAAGAAAAGGGTTTGAGGACAACGACGAGTCGTTGGACCGATCCGAATCTAGAATGATCCGCCTCATTTCCCCATATCAGCATGAGGGTGTTCGGTGGCTTTTAAAAAAGGAGAATGCAAAGTTTGGACCCAAAGGGGGGTTTCTCTGTGACGAGATGGGTCTAGGAAAGACGGTGCAGCTTTTGAAAACCATGGTGGAGAATAAAAAACCCAAGACTTTGGTTGTGGTTCCCAAGTCTCTCATCTCTCAGTGGATTTCAGAGGTGCGCCGTTTTACCAAGTTTACCGTCGAGGGGTTTGAAGGTGCCAACCGAACCCTGGGTGACTCTGAAGTCTGTGTCACCTCCTACTCTCTCGTCGGTGATTCACAAGTCAAGGAAAAATCATGGGACCGAATCATCTTGGATGAGGCGCACTTTATCCGAAACTCCAACTCGAAGATGTTCAAGGAGTGCATGGGGCTTGGTTCGAATATAAAATGGGTCGTGACTGGCACTCCTATATTCAATAACATCAAGGATTTCGTGACCCTCTCCAAGTTTGTGGGAATATCAGCTGGGAATATTCAAAGAAATTATAACCAGATTCGAGACGACTATGTTCTGAGGAGAACCAAGGCGGCTATGCGCACCGGTCTGGTTCCGTGCCGGTTTGAGAATGTGGAGCTGGAGATGAGTCCACCTGAAAAGGCGCTCTATGATGTGGTGTATGAGGATTTCTGTGAGAATATTCGTCTAAAAGCGGATATGATGGCTATCCTGGAATCGTTTTTGAGATGTCGCCAGATTTGCGTATGGCCCCAGTTGTACTATGATGGGGTTTTCAAAAAAGGGGACACGGAAGAAAGGGAACAGTGGCCACACGAGTCCACCACAAAGTTGGATTACCTTGTGGAGAGTATCAAGGGTCACCCCACTGAAAAGACTCTGGTGTTTAATCAGTTTACAGGTGAGGCGCTCAAAATCAGAGAGCTTTTAAAAGAACACGCACATGTGTTTGTGCTCAACGGAGACACCAAGGATCGGGAGGATGTGATTCAGAGTTTTCGAGATTCTCCAACTCCAGCAGTTTTCCTGATTCAAATCAAGACTGGTGGGGTGGGGTTGAATCTCCAGGAGGCGAGTCGTGTATATATTACTCACCCAGCTTGGAATCCAGCCACTGAGCTTCAGGCGATTGCCCGGGCTCATCGCACCGGACAAACCAAGATGGTGCAGATTAAAAAGTTGATTTATAGTCACGAGAATTCCATAGAGACGGAGATTGTGGAGCTACAGAATGCAAAGGCGGCGGTGTCAGCTCTTATTTTGAATGACCCGAGTCTTCAGACTCAGATTCCCAAGGTGCAGACCGTGTCGAAGTTTATCTTTACGATTGGGAAGAAGATTAGACCCCAAGAGCCTCTTTGAGTGCAGCACCTCTGTTGGCGGCAACTGGATGATGGCTAAAGGCGGAGAATGTTAGGAATAAAAACCCGAGTATAGAGATGACCATCATAGCCACCGTAAATTGTCTCGATATTTTTGAATTGGAACTTCTCGTCAGAGTTGGTTGATATGTTGGGTGCTGGAGAGTAAATGCAATCACGGTGAAAACCAGGAGGAATATACAAGTTAAAGAACCCATGGATGCAAAGGAACTTGCTGGTAGGTTGGGCATCTTTATTTACTGACCAATATTATTATGGAGGGAATCTTTCTCGCAAATCTGGTGAGATACCTCCACATTTTCCTTGTTCTATTTTTGGTCATTGCCCCTATTTCAAACAATGCACTCGTCATCTTGTTGAATCTCGTTCTGATGTTTGGGATTATGATTCATTGGATCTTGAATGATCAAACGTGTTGCCTGACTGTTCTTGAAAAAATGCTCAGGGGGAAGGAGTTGGATTCAGAAACCTTCTTTGGAAACTTGATGGGGCCCATTTATTCAGCCAACTCCAACACATTCTCATGGATTTTCATACTCGTGCTTTTTATTTACAATTGCAAGAGACTCTATGAAGAGAGACACCAATTGAAAGAAATTTACGAAATAATAATATCGTCTAAAAAATAGAATGCCAGGTTTAGCAGCGGGTGTTGCTAAAGAAGTTGCAAGAATTGCTGTGTTACAAGCTGTAAGAACTGCTGTAGCAAACGCTTTAAGAACTCTTGCTGATAGTATTGCTCAAGATGCTGCAAGATCAGCTGCGAGATCAGCAGCAGAACAAGCTGCTAAAGATTTTGCTAAAACAGCAGCAGAAGATGCTGCAAGTTCAGCAGCTCAAGATGCTTCATCTTTAGCAGCTAGCGATATATCAAGGACATCATTAAGAAAACTTGTACAAGATGCTAGTCAGAATGCAGCTAATCTTGTAGAACAAGCAGCACAAGATGGAGCTTCACAGGCAACGAAAGATGCAGCTGCAAGTGCTGTAAATTTAAGAGATGTATTATCAGAGGTTGAGACGGATTCTGCAAGTCAGGCTCAACGTGACGCTGATAAAACACTTGCGAAAGAAGCAAAACAAGCAAATGCATTGGCTGATAAAGCTGCATGGTTAGCTAAACATCCCGGACTTGTTATAGGTGCTGCAGTTGCCGCTTATATTGCATTGAATGCATTTAATGATTATGTTAATAGTGAATTTACCCAAAGAACCATCACAAAAGTTGAGGATAATGCGGATCAATCCGGTATTTTAATAACATTTACTCCAAGTTATAAAATTTTATCAACCGATACCATTACTATTAGTGGATCTAAAACAGATCCATCCATTGATTGTACCGATCAGAATATACTCGATTCACCACAAGATAATCAGATTACAATTTCTGCATCACTTAATGGTACTTCACCTTATCAATCAGGTGGAACAATTGATGTTTCAACAACATTTTCAGCACAAGCTGGTAATGAGGCATATAAAGCAGCAGGATCATTAGGAGCCACTGGTAAAAATTTCATGTGCGCTATTATCAATGTTCCATTCATTTGTAGTCAAACGAATACAGCTCTCATAATTGGTATAATAGTAGCAGTTGTAATTTTATCGATTATAATTGCACTTTTAAATAGTTAATCTCTTGTACCATCTACATTCTGAGCATCACATGTATTATCAACTTGACACGCCCCTAGATTAGCAAGTTGCCCCGCACCCAAACCAACAACAAATGGATCAGAAACAATGGAAGCAGCTGCAGCAGCTCTAAAAACCCCACCAGCATCACCATTTCGTGCAGCATTTATTCCTTGTTGCATATGACTTCCCAATGTGGAATTTTTGAAATCATCTTGTGATGTTGTTGGGTATGGTACTGTTCTTTCTCTTGGAAATACTTTATATGCACTTCCATTTGGTTCTCTAGCATATGAATCTCGATAAGCAGCCATGTAATCCATTTGACAAAACCCGGGTGTACTTTCATAATAACTTCCTCCAAAGGTTTCGCAATTTTGGTAGCATGTACCTAACCCATCTGGTTTATGATAGTTTGGTGGACATTGACCGACGTCAGCCATTGGACGTGTTATTTTGAGTGGTCTCGATTGGGCATAACACATACCTGCGATCAAATCATATCCAGTATCACAATATTGTCTGTCGAAAAGATTTGTCTTTATACATCCACATCCACCACAATTTGTATGACAAAATCCTCCATCATTCCAATTCCAGTTACTATCACAATGAGTGCTACATGAAAAATCTTCCCAACATGAAGTACCATCATCTCTTTGACCGTTTGGACAAGCATTTTTATTTGGAATTTTTATTAACAAATTGGTGTCTACATGATCATTGTAGCAAATACCACCATATTTTTTTGTAAATCCAGCATCATTGCAGCTTGGTTGACATAATCCACCGGATCCAGATATAATTGTATCATAATCACTTGGACAAACTGCATCCGTATGAGCAGGAATTTTCACAACCATATCTCTTATACATTGTTCGGTTGTGGATCTATTAGCCCACGCGGGACAATTTTGATAGCACATCCCCATAACTGCCGTCAGATCTGCACTACCATCTGAAATATCCCAATTGTGTCTGTAACCATTTGGGTCATGAATATCTGTACCAGCTGGACAATTATCATAACAAAGACCACCTGTTGTACCAGCTTCTCCCATACGATCTTGTCCATCTGGGCAAGAATTTGTAGCGCATAACATATTTGCACCGACTGCCATTCCAGCACCCGATACAGCAATCAATTCATAAGGAATATGTGATCCAGGTGGACAATCTTTGTAATTATGTTCAAAATCCATAACATTCACAATACCCCTTACAAAAGCAGTTCCCAGAATTGTTTCCGCTAAATTTTCCGCCTCACTAAATTTACAATTACCATCTGGTCCTACACCCTCATCGGCACCATATCGTCTACAATATTCATCGGACATTTTACAAGAATTTATATTTGCATCATATTGTACACCCATTCCTATGCGATCACATTTAAGCCTCATTGCGGATGGTCTGGTTTCACAGCGATTGCTTGCATCGCTCCATTCATAATATGTATCATCAGCTTGCATTGGCCACCGAGCAACACATGCTTCCTTTGTAAAAGAACATTCACCAGTGGATGACATCAAACCATTATTCACAGTGCATATTTCGCTATAAATTTCATTTAGTAAATCATCTATTTTAGAGTCCATTTGATTCATTATATAATCTGTAAAGGCTGGAGTTGATGGATCAATGAGAGGTGTAAGAGACCACATTGAAGTTATAATATCTTGTATTATACCTGGTAACAAGAACTTCATTCTTTCTATAGTTACTGTAGTGAGTGTATCTTCATCTACAATATCTAACGGACCATACGTAGCTGGAAATACATTTGGTTTTTGTGCTGGACATGACCAAGAAGTTGGGCATATTGCTGCATTTTGTACACAACGCGGGGCTGGTGAACTACCTGTACCTGGACTTGGACTTGTACTTCCAGGTTCTTCACATGGTGATCCCATTTCATTTTCACACGCCTCTTGTGTATCTGAACAATTTGCATTTTTGGCAGCATCTACAACTGTTGACCAAATTTCATCTCTCATAGAATTCATCGCATCAACTCCAGTCATATCTTGAAAACCACCTAAATTTAATTCATCCATGAACCCAGTAAACATATTGAATGCAAATTCAGCCGCCTCTACAAATGGTGCAGCAGGTCCAGTTTCTGCCGCTGTTGCAGTTTCTAACCCTATTTTAGACGCTGCTTGTATACCAGCTCTTTCCGCTGAATGATCAACAGCTTTAACTCCAGCTCCTTCTATTGTCCTCATAGTTGCTGTAACCGCTTTACCATCTGCACCAACCATATTTACACCTTCTTCTTTTGCTAACATTTGTGCAATTTTAGATTCTGCTCTATTACCTAAAAATTTAGCCTTGATTGCTCTGTAATATTTCCCAGTTAATAATTTTGATGTTGAAGTTTCTGCACCACTTTCAAATGCCTTCAATTCTGATAATATAAATTGTAATCCAATTTGTACACCCAACCCAATATATGTATCACGATTTGTCAATATATCCTGAGCAAGACATAAAGGATCTGATAGATGTGTATCACAATAACTTCCCCCGCTGCTTCCATTATCTCCTCCACTTGTGGACCCTGTGGACCCTGTGGACCCTGTGGACCCTGTGGACCCTGTGGACCCAGTGGACCCTGTGGACCCAGTGGAACTCGGTGAAGACTTGCATGTTTTTATTTGATCTTTTAACCAAGGTACTTTGCATCTAAAAAAATACAACACCAATCCAAATATTAAAAACACTAACAAAATTATAGGACCAACTGATCCCATATTAAAATTATAAAACATTTTAATATCAATGTGGCCAATGGTAACATGTCAATCTTCTCGCGATTGTTGCACGGTAGGTAACACGACTCACATGTGTGCTGAACGCCGCTTCTTGGCTCTCATGAGGCACAAGGCTCAAATCAATGGTGTACCCCCTTCTAAATTTCCTCATTGGCTTCACATGAAGGTTGGAAGTCTCATAGTGATGCGTGAAAAGAGTGATGGAAATTTAGGAACGAGTTTGCCGTGTATACTCTGTAGGAAGGTGCTCGATCGTGAGAATATACAGTGGAGCGCGCATATAGGAGATCATTGGGTTCACAGCACCGATGAAGTTGTCCCGCCGTCAAAGTTTACCAACAAGCAGCGCGGGTACTTTAGTAGAAAGTTGCAAAATACAGAGTAACTGCACCGGTACTATCAATTGCATTGATTAAAGTGGTTGAAGATTTGGGGTTTGTGTTACGAGATGTGGCTTGATCTGTAAGATAATATAAAGTTACTGTTCCAACCCCGGTATACGCAGACCATTGATTCATTAAACTACTTATGTAATCAGAATTATCCGAATTGATGCCCGAATTTACAGCCCCAGTTGAATCTACGGTATATTTTGACCCCCCTCCTACTATACTCCCATCACTATAAAGATTTATAGATCCGGTTAAATATATACCATTTCCATTTTCATCGATACCGGTTGTATAATCCCCGTACCGTAATCTAAAAGTACTTACTAGAGTTACGGAAGGTGCAAAGTTTGTACTTGGAAATATTACAGTAGATGGTGATATTCTAGGACTGGGACTGGGGGGTGGGGGAGGTGATACAGCACTTTTAACTAAATTGTAAGTTGTTGTAGTACCATTTGCTGTTTCAGCTAAAGTTGCAACTTTTCCAGTCCTTAATTGATAACTTTTATTATTTAAATTGGGATTATAAAACACAGTAGCATCACTTGCATCTTGTATTAAATCACCGAGACCAACCCCAGGTACATATATGTTTATTGGACTAATAATAACATTGTTGATCTGTACAGCACTACTTCCAACTTGGGCAATAAATGTTCCTGTATTAGCTGCTGGTACCTGTGGATCAGATCGTTGAGTAAAAACCAAAGAACCTCCATCATTATAGTAACTATTAATACTTATAGTTGTTCCTCCAGGTCCAACGGTGAAACCTTGTTCAATCGCGTCTCCATGTGAACCAGAAATATATATGGGTAAACCTAGACAATTATTTACAGTAAAAGAGTAATTACCTATATAATTAGTGGTAACATAAGTAGAAGATTCTCTCATAAAAAATGAATATGTAAGATGTGTAGAATCTGTTATAGTTATAGATAATAATAAATCTTGATTATTAGTAGCTGTATAATAACCAGATGGTACACAATTTGCAGGTAGATTTCCAGTCGTATCGAGTATATCTGTTGTAGATGAACCAGTAAAATTAGTTACAGTAGGTGCATTTACTTTAGCTGCTGATGGATCATCCCATTTTACTGTTGGACCTTGTGAAAATTGAATACAATTTTTATTACCATCATTACTAACACCTACAAGTTTAAATTTAACGTTAAATGTGGTATTAAAAGATTGCATTGTTGCTGTAAAATAACAATCACTTCCAAGACTTATATAACCAGTTGAAACAAATTTTCTACCACCTAAAAAGAAAATTTCAAGATTATAGGGAATATCAAGTATATAATATATAAGTATGTGATCTATGATCATATCTCCATAATAACTGTCTGTAATATATGTTGTTATATCGAAAGCCATTTCACCTATTCCTATAGAAACAGGTTCAGGTGTATATTTATAATTACCTGTAAAACTTGAAGATTGTATTAAACAAGTTTTTGTAAGAGTTAGTGGTATGTCGTAAAAATTACTCAAATATAGTTGACCTACTTGTTGCATTTTAAGTGTAGCTGCTTCGAATACGGGTCTATTTGTATTTCCTCCAACTATAGTTCTAGTTATAGTACAGTCGTCACTGTTAACAACATAATTATATTGTGAAGTATTTAGTGTCACAATTTTAGTTACAGGATCTGTAATATATTCTACGTAAGTTAATGTATTAGCATTTATAAAATTTATCAACAAAACTGCATTTGTTATACTTCCAACATATATACCAGCAGGTGGTGTGGAACACACGATGGTCAATTGACTACAATAAGATCCCATGTTGGTTATCAAGAAGTTTGAGGCTTTACGTAAAGTAAAAAAAATCACCACCAAAAAGAGTATCAAGATGATCATTACAAGAGACTTAGAATTTTGTTTGTCCAGCAAGTCTCTCGTGTGTGATGTACTCTGAAACATCAAGAACTTCTTCAACCACTGTACCGATCGCCAGAGCCAAGATTCTCTCCGTGGTAACCGGGAACCGATACCATGGGTCCCTTTCCTTCATCTCTTTAAAAACTTCTTTATCAGTGACCAAAACATCGGGCATAATTTGGTACCACTTTTTGCTCTGCATGATGCACATGTGGTACAGAGGGAATGTTTTGGATTTCATCGGAACCGCGAGACTCTTTATATAGAGATTGATGTCACCAAACCCATATGTACTGGTTGCAAGTAAATTCTCAAGGTTCATGATTCTCATAGAGACTCCAATCTCAGGTTTCAAGAGACTCTTTATGTAATTCACTGATCCTTTTTTGAACTTCATATCATATTGAACAAATCCGGCATAGTCGGTTTTTAGTAATCGGTTCAATACGATGTGATGATTCACTCCACCGTTCATCCACTTGTTCTTTTGCCATTCGGGAAAGTACACCGGAAGTTCCCATTCGTTGATTGTTTTATCCTTGTAATACTTTGAAGTGGCTCCATTCACCGCCACGAACGTAAAGCACTTGAATTCATCTTCAGTGAGATCCTCATACATCTCGGGGTACAATGTATCGTGGAAAATCACGAAGATGCTCAACTCATTTGAGTTGTTCAACTGCTCACAGTTGTCCAGGTCCAACTTCTTCGAGTCCAACTGCAAGCAGTTGTCCAACTTCTTCGAGTCCAACTGCAAGCAGTTGTTCATTTTACCATCAACTCGAGTCGTTCCTTTAATCCAACCTTTGGTTCCCACCCAAGCGCCTTCATCTTTGCGTCAGAGAGCGCATAACGCAGATCGTGTCCCGGACGACTCGAATGAAAATCAACAAACTCATATTTGAGTGGTTTGTTCAATAGATTGGCAATCATGGTTGCCAACTCAAAGTTATCAATCTCCTGCTTTCCGACAATGTTATACTTTTCCAGTTTCCCATTGTGAATCAAAAAGAGAATCGCCTCTGCAACATCACCCGCATAAATGTAAAAGCGTGACCCGGCAACAGTCCTTGATGAATCAGAGTGAATCTCGATGGTTTCCCCCTTTTGAATCTTACTGATGCACTTGGGGATAAACTTTTCGGGGTGTTGAGTCTCTCCGAAAATGTTCATGGTATGTGTGATTATCACGGGTATGTTGTACGTGTTTCGATATGCAACCGCAAGCTCCTCACCACCCGCTTTGGTGGCTGAATATGGATTGGTTGAATTGTATCGAGCATCGTCATCATAATAAACCCCAATTGGGGCTGGACCAAACACTTCATCGGTTGAGAAGTAGATGAACCTTTTCAGAGTTTGGCGGACACTTCGCGCAAATTCCAAAATGTTACACGTTCCGAGGACGTTATCCAAAACAAATTGACGAGGATTTTCAATGCTTCGATCCACGTGGCTATTGGCTGCAATGTGAATGATGTAATCCACGTACCCAATCTCCTTGGCAACGTGATCGTTGATGTCACTCTGCAAATTATGAAGAACCGACGTGTACCGGGAAAGATTCACCTTGAGTCGGTCGAGGGATCCCGAATATGATAGACGCTCGAGACCAACAACTTCCCAATCGGTGTTTTCTAGGATGTGCTTGACGACAAAACTCCCCACAAAACCAGCGGCTCCGGTGATGAGAACCCGCATTTACTTTTCATCGGTGATATTTTTTAAGTACTTGTAATCCCGAATGTCGATGGATACTCCCCACTCTTCAAGAAAGGCTTTCTCCGCAGCTTTCTTCATCACCTTCATCTTTTCAAAATCCTCCAGGATATCCACAAACTTGATGTTGGAAGCCTGGTATCCTCGAGTGAAATTATAGGGGTCGATGCGCCACTTGACATCAGAATACTGATGGATTCCTTGGAGTGGAAGTGGATTGATTGCAATCCGGGTCTTTTTGTACTCGGGAAACATTGCACCCACAACCACATCATGGGTCTGACGAGTGTCGACGTTGTTCAAGTAGAGGCGCGCAAACTCCTTGGAGTACACCGCACAAGACATGTCGGTTCCGGTGAGAGACTCCACCATCTTGGTACCCGGTTCAGGTTCCCCCTTTATCAAAACATGTTCATTGGTCCTCATCACAAAGTAATCCTCATCGTCATCGAGTGCATTCATGAAGATGCGACAAATGTCCAAAAAATATGCAGTGTACTCCTTGGTGAGAACCGGAGCCACGAGCGTGTTGAAAAAGTGCACAAAGTCATCGGGTGTGTTTGATGGATCCACGGTGTACGTCTTCATTTGGGTTTCAGGGGGTGAACTCTTTAAATCGTGGTACCACGATTTAAATCTAGGTGCACAGTAAATGAGCCCCCCAAAGCCCGTAAAGGGACCCTTACCCCTCATGCGTGTTCCCAGACCCAACGCGGGTCGTGCAGTCAAATATACCAATTTTGGACCACGTAAAGAAACCAAGGCGATTGCAGCACCAAACCTTTCGTATTTGCGCTCAAACAAGGCTGGTCCAAGCATGACTCAAGCGAACCGGAACAAATTGGCCCAGATGAGATTTCGGTACCCTCACTTGGAGCACCTGAACCTCGCTCAGTTTAAGGTTCTGAAAAACACCGGGCTCATCACTCCGAGTCCCCAAGCCCAACTCGAAAGAGTTGTTCCAATGAAGCGTCTCACCAGAATTCAACAGGTTGTCAACCAGACCCCTGGGGTTGCGGGCATCGTGAGAAAGCCATCCCCCAAGAGGAGAATCAGGGTTGACGGGAAGCTCCCATCCGGGTACAAGAAGGATGAACTCATAAAGGTGCTAAAGAAAAAGGGGATTGATGTCGATCCAAAGATGAGCGTCTCGGAGATTACGGACATGTTGAACCGGTACGTGACCCTGAGTCCCATTTCAAAGGTTCGATTGGCGGTTCCATTACCCAAGAAACCGGTGCAAGCTGTTGCGCAAAAAACCAGAGAGGAGTGGCTTCTCAAGATGGCTTCCAAGTTTGTTCCTTTTGAAAAGAGAACCAAGAGACAGATTCAAAACTATGCAAACCGCCACCGGATTCAGAATGTAAAGATGAGTCAACTAAAGGCGAAGATGATTGAAAAGGTGCAGAAGAAACTCAACACCAACGTCAAGGCTGTTCTCAGAAACTACATCATGAAGAATAACGGGAGTCCATCCAAGTTGACCATGCGTATGATTCTCGATCGTTTGGTTTCTCATCACGGGTGGAACAAGGCGAAGAATCTGAACCGAGCTGCAATCCAAGAGATTGTTGAGAAGAATTGGGAGGTACTTAAAAACAAGTAGATAATAAAAGGAAATGACGGACCCATATAAAGTTTTAGGTGTCTCTCATGGAGCCTCGGAGGATGAGGTGAAAAAGGCGTACAGGAAACAAGCCATGAAACATCATCCGGATAAAGGAGGGGATCCCGAAAAGTTCAAAGAGATTCAATCCGCTTATGAGCGAATCACCAATCCACAGGCTGAACCTCTTGGCGGGGTCCCCGGTGGTGGAGGATTTGCTGACATCTTGAGAAATATGTTTCATGGAATGAGCCAACAGCAGCAACAACAACAGCACCACCAGGTGAACATAAGCATCCGAGACGTTTTCTTTGGGAAAAAGATTACACTCAATTTCGTCGAGAATTCCCCGTGCCCCGGGTGTTTTTGTAAAACGTGTGGGGGTCAAGGTACAGTAAACATCGGTGGGATGTTGTTCGGGGCCCCATGTCCCGAATGTAACGGTGCCCGTGGAAAGGGATGTGAGGATTGTGGACGCACACGGTACAAGACTGTGGAGAAGAGACAAGTGGTTGATTTGCCACCCGGTTTGACACAGGGACAAAGAATCGGAATCAACAACACGGTTGTCCTCTCCGTGAATATAGTGAAAACATCAGAGGATCCATTTCAATTGGATGGATCCGATTTGATTTACACCCAAGATGTAACCTTCAAAGAGTCCCTCTTGGGTAAAAAGTTTACGGTGCCCCTCTACACGGGTGACATTGAATATTCAAGCGGGCTCTTGAAGATGAACAAAAAATACATCGTCAAGGGGGCTGGAGTTCCACCCAATGGAAATCTTCTCATTCGATTCAACGTGACTGATTATCCTGAAAAGTTTACCGATGAGCAAGTTGAAACCTTAAAAACTATTTTGTAACCGTATTATAAATGCCAGTAACATACGCCGTGAATCGTAACATCGTCGGAAATGCGATCCTCGGATCCAACGTTGCAGCCCCACAGGGGAGCACGGTGAATTTCGCAGTCGCTGACAATCAGAGCAACATCTTCATCGGAGGAACTTTCATCAACGGTCCAGCATCCTCCACCGCCGTTTTCCTTCCTCAGGCTTCCAACACTGGCCCGGTTACAGCAAGCACCTCCAACACCATGTCCACCGCAACCCCTCTGGCTGTTGGTGCCTCCAGCGGTTTCATCGCCAAGTACTCCTCATCCGGTGCTCTCTACTGGTCAATCGGCATGGGAAGCTCCACATCCAACGTGATTGTCAACTCCGGGTCCCTGGATCCCACCAATTACTCCAACATTTACATCGGAGTCACCTATTCCGGTGCCAGTTCCCCAGCCTTGACTCTGAACAACGGAACGCTCACCGGTGGGTCCGTCTCTTCAGGAGTTACTCTTCCAGCCGTATCCGGTTCGGTGACTGCCGGTGCCCTGATCAAGGTTTCAACCTCCGGTGTGGTGCAGTGGGCATCCGCTCTCGATAACACCGTGACCAATGAGGCTGGTGTGGCTGTCGTGGTTGACCCAACCGGTTTCCCATACATCACCACCACCTACTCCAACACCGCCGCCTTTGCCATCCTCAACGGTGTCACCGGCGCACCCCCATCCGGCTCCACTGTGTCCCTCCCAGGTGTCCCCACCTCATCTTACACCGCATTGGCCCTGGTCAAGTACAGCAGTGCCGGTATCGCCCAGTGGTCCACGGCCATCGTGCCCAACACAACCGCGGAGACTCTGGTCAGTGGGTCTGCAATCGCAGCCGATGCCTTTTCCAACGTCTACATCACCGGTTCATATACCGATGCATCCAGTGGAGTTGTTCCCGTGTTTTACAACGCAACCAGCGCCGGTGGGACCGGAACCGGGTTCAATTTACCCGTCACTTCTGGTGTGACCAACACCGGATTCCTGTTGAAGTTTAACAATGCCGGAACCCTCCAGTGGGGATCCACCATCAACAACACCGTGGCTTCATCCGTGTCCTCTATCAACGGAGTCACAGTCTCTGGGTACAACACGGTGTATGTGTGCGGAAACGTGGCATCCACGTCAGCCACCACCATCTGGAACGGAAACGGAGGCACCAGCGCTCCCAGCAGTGGAACAATCACCATTCCAGCCCAGGCTGCTGTAGGAACCCCCAATGCCTTTGCGGCGAAATATTACGGATCCAACGGCACGTGTCAGTGGACCACCTCCATCCCAACCAGCGGTCTTTCGAGCTTCAACTCGTGCGCAGTGGATCCAAGCGATGCCAATCTGTACCTGACTGGCCGCTACACCGCTTCAGCAACCACCAACATCATCAATTCCAGTGGAGGCACCACATCCACCATTCCAGCTGCGGCCAACGGTGCCGGCTTACTCGTGCGTAATTTCATCGGAGGTGCGTTGGCCTGCACCACCCAGCCATTCTCTTCAGCCTCTGCGATTGGAAACATAGGTTTGACCAACGTCTCCATCGACCCATCCGTGACCAATGTGTACCTGGGGGGCACCTACTACAGCACCACCGGAACATCTTCTCTTTACAACAGCACTCCTACAGGAGGCCAGGGTGGCACGATCGGGATCACGTTCCCGACGACATTTGCATCTTCCAACGCGTTTGGCTTCTTTGCTAAATTTGGTTAGGTAATATAAGAAGAAGATGACGAGCATGCTCTTTTTCAATCCGTACCTCTTTTCAAAAATAACATACAACGGGTACATCACATCGAATCTGGTGGGGTACTGGGACTATGGGTTACAATCGAGTTATTACGGGGCCAATGCGTTGGTTCTTCACGATCTATCCGGGAATGGGCTTGACATGACATACTCGCTTGGGGATGGGTACTACCCCCCTCCTTATACATCGAATGGGTACAGTGCCACCGTACAGGTTGGTGGGCCAGCCGGGGCTAGTTCTACTCAAAACGGATATCTCGCAAACGTTGCATATGTACAAAATTTTTCAAGTACCGGATTCACATTCGAAAACGCATACGCAATACCGGGTCTCATTGCTCAGGGTTATTCAATATTGTCTCTCACAAATGGTTGCGTATATCCCACAAACGCGATATATTTAGGGTACAATACATCAGGGGGGTGGGGGTGGTGGATCACTATAATTTCAAACGGCGTCGGATACGCCACTCCAGCTTTACTCAATACATCAGCATTTGCAAACCAATTTTATCACGCTTTGTGCACCATGACCGGTTCTGGTGCGTATAATATATACATAAACGGAACTCTCATCGGGTACGGAACAACTGGATTCAATCTTCCACCTTCATCATTCGCACCAAGTTTCTTGGCGATCGGTTCATATAATACCGGTAATAGAACTGGCCAAGCGGGTATAGTTAACATGGCCCGTGTGTACAACGCGCCTTTAAGTGCATCAAATGTTTGGACCAATTATGGGAACGTGTACCAGAATTTGACTTATAAAACGTACACACCGACAGTCCCATCATATAAAACATACGTCACCAGTAATTTGGTGGGGTACTGGGATTTTACAAACAGTGCCAGTTACCCCGGATCGGGCGTTGCCGTCACCGACCTCTCGGGGAGCAACATCGGGTTGACCATCTCCGGGACTCCCTCATACAACTCCACCGGGGCTCTCTCTTATAACCCCTCTTCAAGTTCATACGCCGCCTCGAGTGCTGTGGCACTGAATCTTTCTTCTGGGTTTACCTTGGAGACCCTGGTTTATTTTACGAGTCTGAGTAATTCACCGGTTACGTTTGCTTATGCAACTGTGAATAATACAACTTATATATTTCAATATGTTTCAACCGCAGGGGGTTTATATGGGTCATCTTCCAATGGTGGTTATTTTTCTTCGGGTAACGGTACAATAGTAACTGGACAATGGTATCATCTCGTTTCGGTGTTTGCAAGTCTTACGGCATCAAGCTGTGTACATTACATAAATGGAGTTGCGCAAACAATTTCAGGTAATGTCAATTTTTCTTCATTTCCCAATAATCCAGCATCAACCCAAATTTATCTAGGATCTGGGTATAATAACTTTTACTTAAATGGTAAATTTGCACTGGGTCGCATATACAACACCGCCTTGACCGCCGCCCAGGTTCAAGAGAATTATGTGAGTGCATTTTCGAAACTCACCGGGACCGTCCCATACGTCATGACCGGTCTCTTGGGGTATTGGGACCTCGCCGATTCGAGAAGTTCCTCTCTGGCTGGTTCTGCTTTAAATGACCTGGGGCCGGTTGGGACCAATCTTTCCATCTCCGGGACTCCATCTTACAACTCCACCGGAGCTCTCTCTTATAACCCCTCTTCAAGTTCATACGCCGCCTCGAGTGCTGTTGCTCTTAATTTCACAAGCGGACTTACTGTAGAATGTTTAGTGTATTTTACAAGTTTATCAACAACTCCTAATACATTATCATATGGCTCTTCTATTAGTTCTTATTTTCAACAAGAAATACAAACAAATGGAGCACTTTATTTCAGTATACTTGGGTTTTCATCATACACTGGACAAATGTACACAGCTGCTAGTACAATTACAACCGGACAATGGTATCATATTGTATCGGTTGTACCTAGCCCAACATCAGCTTATACTGCGTGTAGTCATTATGTAAATGGGATTTCAATTCCAATTACAGGTGGTATTAATTGGACTGGCTTACCAAATAATCCAGCAAGTACACAAATTTATTTGGGAAATAATTCATGGGTGTCTGGGCAATACGTCAACGGCAAGGTGGCCATGGGTCGCATCTACGGAATACCACTGAGTGCCTCACAGGTGCTTCAAAATTACAGCGCCGCCTTTTCGAAACTGGCTTCGAACCCTTACGTCCTCCCCCCTCCTTTGAATTTGGACCTGGCGTTTCCGCCGATTCCTTTAACATCTTCACCAATGTCTATGAGTGCACAGTCTTATGGGAACGGACAATATATAACCAATGCTTCAAGTGCACAAGGTTCATTTCCTGGATATTTGATAACAGGATCGTGGTGGAACACGCCAACTGGTGTATATAATACATCTTCACCGTATAACTGTACTTCTGGTAAATCTCTCGGTGGAGTTTCTGGCGAATGGGTAACAATTCAATTACCAGTTCCATTATTATTAAATTCATATTCATTTGGATCTTTAGCTGCAAATGCACCTCAGATATGGTCTCTTTTGGGATCCAATGATGGAACTAACTGGACCGTACTCGATAATGCCAGAAATTATACAACACCTTGGAACGGGTTTACGTCTACTGTGTTATTTATACCATCAGCTACTGTAACAACTGCTTATACAATTTTTGGTATAGTTATAACGAATCTACAAGGTAATAGTGGACAATTAAACATTGGATATCTTAAATTCTTCGGAACCCCGGTAAGTTCTTTGGCTGTTCCACTGGGTCTTCCGTATTGGACCTCCAACCAGTACACCACCACCAATCTCATAGGGTACTGGGACGCGGCTCTGACCCCCTCGAGTTCCGGGACCGGGTCAAGAACCCTTTATGATCTGAGCGGACTCGGAAACAACATGATTTTTGCCAGTGCCCCCACGTATACATCAAGTCCTCCAAGTTATACGGTCGGAACAGCCAATTCATACGTCACGAGCTTGACAATCTACCAGGCTTCGATTGAAATACTCGTAAATCTCAACGGGTTTACTGGGACCAACTCGAAACTTATTAGCTTGGGTCCTAATGGAGTTTCCAACGTTTTTTTTCAGGTGACTTCGACCGGATCGACCGTCACCGCAGCGAGCATCACAGGATATGGTACATCTGGATCTCTTTATTATGTGACAGCGAGCATAACAACTCCTAGTGTAATACCAGCAACCGGTTGGTTTCATTTGATCTTTAGTTATGGTTTCGATGGAACCTATAGTAATCCTATAGCTATATCAATAAATGGACAAATTGTCCAAGTTACCCAGCCATATAACAACACTGCCATAGGAACAATAACACTAGGTTCTGAGTGGGAGCTCGGTCATAGTATACCAGGTGATAGCGGGATAAGTGGTGCCCAAATTGGTATGTGTAGGGTCTATTCCAATGTCGCACTGAATGCGAACCAGATCATGACAAATTATATTCATACCATAAACAAATTGCCAACCAATGTTTACTCTTTACCGTATACACCGACGGTAACCACATTCCAGTTTTATACAGTGACCGCATTCTTGAACAGTGGTATTTTCACTCTAGCAAGCACGACCCCGTGTGACATATTGGTTGTGGGCGGAGGTTCTGGTGGAGGAATCGATGCGGGAGGTGGAGCCGGTGGGTACCAATTTTTCACGGGACAAATTTTAAGTGCCGGAAATTACCAAGTTATAGTTGGATCCGGAGGTGGTAATGGAATCAATTCAGGACAACAGGTTCTAAGTCTTCCACCGATCGGTGGAAACTCCCAATTTGGTTCTTTAGCACCTTCTATAGGTGGAGGCGGATGTATAATTAATACAATTACTGCATATTCTTCCAACCTTTATGTGGTAGGGGGGTCCGGATGTGGAGGAGGTGGTACTTATACTGGTGGTGGTGGTACCGGTGGTGGTAATGCGGGAACAGCCGGACAAGGGTATGCTGGTGGATCTGTCGGTCCGGGTGGACCCACTGGAGGAGGAGGTGGAGGAGGTGGAGCCGGTGGCGCAGGGTATAATCCGGTTGGAAATACGGGAGGAAACGGGGGTCCCGGTGTAATAAATAACGGATTCGGAACTGCTTACGGTCAAAACGTTTCAGGAAACTACTATTTTGCGGGAGGGGGTGGTGGGGGTGGTTCTACTCCAGCCATCGGTGGAAATGGCGGTGGTGGAAATGCTGTATATGTAAATGCAAATGGTAATAATGGTACACCGAACACCGGTGGTGGGGGTGGTGGTTCAACCGGCGGAAATCCTGGTCAGGGTGGTATCGGTGGGTCCGGAATTGTACTGGTTAGATATTTGGTAAGTCCACAAATTTTCCCAAATATAAGTCTTAATGGTGGGACAGGGTCCGGAACGGTCGGTTCCCCATATACGATTACATCAAGTGGTGTGACGTTCACGGTCACGGCATCAAGTCAATATGGGTCAAGTATCGGTTACCCTTGGTACGCTTTTGATAAGTCACCTACGGCTAGTAATAATAACGATTGGTTGGCATCTGGAACCAATACTGTCAATACATCCGGAACCACTTCAACAACTACCACCGTGGTTTCCGGGACGACCATATGTGGCGAGTGGGTCCAATTGGCATTCACGTCTCCGACAAAAACAATGACACAGTATAGTTTACTCGCACCATATTCTGCGATCAGTGTGTCGTCTTGGGTCATAGCGGGATCGAACGATGGGTCCACGTGGACTTTAATTGACCAGAGGGGTCAGACTACAAATTCATCAGGGGTTGTTACCGGTGGATCCGCGGTCATATTGAGCTCAACATCTATGACAACTTTCACCGTTTCGACATCGGCATTTGCATATTTTAGATTGATAACCAGGGCTGGATATACCGTGGGCGCTGGGTTTACAGGCATGAGCGAATTTATCATCTATGCAAATTAATTTATCATTCAATAATAAAATGCCTCTCCATCCTGCATTGCGAGCAAGGATTGTCGGCGTCCAGCAAGCTGCTCACCGGTTACGCTCAATGGTTAAGCCAGTCATAGTTCTGGACCAAATGTAAATTATGGTTCAGTATCTTCGATCTTAGCATCGAACACCGGAACCACACAAAATTATTCAATATATACAAATGGTGGAAATCTAGCAACCAAAACTTTGACAAGTCTTTCATTCACTGCTTCGGGAGTATCTGATGTACTTGGAAGTGATAGAAATGGTACAAATGGTAGTACAATAGGTCAAAATAGTTTCAACGGACAGCTTTATTGGCTCAGTATATATAATTCGGCTTTGAACGTACCTGATAGAATGACGGTTGAGATGCAGTGAAAAACAACTCGGAGATTGAAACAACTCGGGGAGTTGGATCTGGTGGGGGAATTGAAACAACTCGGAGAGTTGGATCTGGTGGGGGAATTGAAACAACTCGGAGAGTTGGATCTGGTGGGGAATTGAAACAACTCGGGGAGTTGGATCTGGCGGGGGAATTGAAACAACTCGGAGAGTTGGATCTGAGATTGAAACAACTCGGGGAGTTGGATCTGGTGGGGAATTGAAACAACTCGGAGAGTTGGATCTGGTGGGGGAAAGCGTTGAAAGAAGAGTGCTGCGCACTCTTTTTCGGGTAAGAAATTCAGGAGTTGTAAAAAACCACCTTGAGACCCGCGGCCAAGGTCCCGCTTGAGAATGAAGATACGTTTGATTTGAGGTAGTACCCTTCAGAAAAAGTGGTTGGATTCACCGACAATACACCGGGGGAACTGGATCCACCATCGTTGGTCGAATAGTTCCCAATCGCAATGACTGGTTTGGTGCTGTAGATGCTGGTGAATGTCACCGGAGTGGTTGTGGAACTCACTTGAACATCCAGGGTGAGATTGGTTGTTGCGGGAGACACATTCACTGAAAAAACAGGTAACTTGTTGGTGCTTATACGCCAATTAAATGGGAGACGTATCGTGACGCTATTCGTCGTGGTCAAGACGGTGGTTTCATCGGATAACGCACCCCCAATAATTTGCGGATAATTCACGCTGTTTATCGCTTGACAAAAGAGATTGCCGTTGAGCGCCACATCCCCTATGATGACATTGGATGAAAAGAGGTCCCCGTTGATCACTCCAAAGTTCCCGTAGACGTTTGAGTTTCCTACAATCGGTCCGGTGTGTGAGGCGAATACATTGTTTGTGAAGATGTTCCCAGAGACCCCGAGGTCACCTACCACAAGGTTGGATGTGAAGAGGTCTCCGTTGATTATTGAAAGGTTTCCAAAAACATTGGAGTTTCCTATGATGTTTCCGGTGAGGGACGCGGATACATTGCTTGTGTACACATTCCCAGAGACCCCAAGGTCACCTATTATAAGGTTGGATGTGAAGAGATCACCATTGATTATTGAAAGGTTTCCAAAAACATTGGAGTTTCCTACAATCGGTCCGGTGTGTGAGGCGAAGATATTGCTTGTGTACACATTCCCAGAGACCCCAAGGTCACCTACCAAAACATTACTTGTGAAGAGGTCTCCGTTGATTATTGAAAGGTTTCCAAAAACATTGGAGTTTCCGATGATGTTTCCTGTGACTGTACCGAATACATTGCTTGTGTACACATTCCCAGAGACCCCAAGGTCACCTATTATAAGGTTGGAGGTGAAGAGATCTCCATTGATTATTGAAAGGTTTCCAAATACATTGGAGTTTCCAACGATGTTTCCTGTGACTGTACCGAATACGTTGCTTGTGTAGATGTTCCCAGAAACCCCAAGGTCACCTATTATAAGGTTGGAGGTGAAGAGATCTCCGTTGATCACCCCGAGGTTTCCAAATACATTGGAGTTTCCAACGATGTTTCCTGTGACTGTACCGAATACATTGCTTGTGTAGATGTTCCCGGTGGTTGAAAAGTCACCTATTATAAGGTTGGAGGTGAAGAGATCTCCGTTGATCACCCCGAGGTTTCCGTAAACGTTTGAGTTTCCGATGATGTTTCCGGTGAGGGATGCAAATACATTCGCTGTGTATAGATTCCCGTAAAGGTTTGTATTTCCGATGATTGGTCCAGTGAAGGATCCGAAAAGGTTCGAGGCGTAAAGGTTTCCGTTGAATGCCGTATCCCCGATGATGACGTTGGATGTGAAGAGGTCCCCGTTGATCACCCCGAGGTTCCCAAATACATTGGAGTTTCCTACAATCGGACCGGTAATTGAACCGAATACATTGCTTGTGTACACATTCCCCGAAACCCCAAAATCACCTATCACAAGGTTGGAGGTGAAGAGGTCTCCGTTAATCAAACCCAAGTTTCCGTAAACGTTTGAGTTTCCTATAATTGGGCCTGTGAGCGAAGCAACTACGTTGCTTGAATAGATGTTCCCCGAAACCCCGAGATCCCCCACCAAAACATTGGATGTGAAGAGGTCTCCGTTGATCACCCCAAAGTTTCCGTAAACGTTTGAGTTTCCTATGATGTTCCCGGTGAGTGATCCTATGATGTTACTGTAACTGAGAGGCCCTATGAATGTTGCCCCCACGAGATTTCCCGTGAATGTTCCAAACATGTTGGATGCAAATACGTTATTGGTGTAAAGGTTTCCGTTGAGCGCAAGGTCCCCTATGATGACATTGGATGAAAAGAGGTCCCCGTTGATCACCCCGAGGTTCCCAAATACATTGGAGTTTCCTACAATCGGACCGGTAATTGAACCGAATACATTCGAGGTAAAGATGTTCCCGGTGGTTGAGAGATCCCCAACCAAAACATTGGATGTGAGGAGGTCACCGGAATCAAAGACGGAAAAGTTTCCAAACACGTTTGAGTTTCCTATGATGTTTCCGGTGAGTGAAGCTGTGAGATTACTGGCTTGTAATCCTCCGACTATGTTCCCGGTGAATGTCCCGAAAAGGTTCGAGGCGTAGAGGTTTCCGTTGAATGCGGTATCCCCAATGATGACGTTTGAGGTGAAGAGGTCACCATTGATTATTGAAAGGTTTCCAAAAACATTGGAGTTTCCTATGATGTTCCCGGTGTGTGAGGCGAAGATGTTGCTTATGTTGAGGTTTCCATTCACCGAAAGGTTCCCAGAGACGTTTGAGTTTCCGATGATGTTTCCGGTGAGGGATCCGAATACATTGCTTGCATAAAGATTGTTGGATACTGAAAGGTTCCCAAAGAGGTTTGAATTTCCTATGATGTTTCCGGTGAGTGATCCGAATACATTGCTTGCATAAAGATTGTTGGATACTGAAAGGTTCCCAGAGACGTTTGAATTTCCGATGATGTTTCCAGTGAGGGATCCGAATATATTGTTGGTAAAGATGTTGCCATTGAATGCTGTGTCCCCTATGATGACGTTTGAGGTGAAGAGATCCCCGTTGAGAACCGAAAAGTTTCCGAAAACGTTGGAGTTTCCAACGATGTTCCCGGTGAATGTACCGAACGTATTTCCCGAAACCACCCCGGTGAAGTTATTGGCTGCGAAATTCCCAACGACGGTGAGATTTCCAAAAACGGTCGAGTTCCCCACGGTGTTTCCGGTGAGAGTTCCGAAGAGATTCGAGGCGTAAAGGTTCCCGTTGACTGAAAGGTTCCCAGAGACGTTCGAGTTTCCTATGATGTTTCCATACATGGTTCCGAATACATTTGATGCGTAGAGGTTCCCATTGACTGAAAGATTCCCAGAGACGTTCGAGTTTCCGATGATGTTTCCGGTGAGGGATCCGAATATATTGTTGGTAAAGATGTTGCCGTTGAATGCGGTGTCCCCTATGATGACGTTTGAGGTGAAGAGGTCACCCGATGTGACCCCAAAGTTCCCAAATACATTGGAGTTTCCTACAATCGGACCGGTAATTGAACCGAATACATTGCTTGCATAAAGGTTTCCGGTGGTTGAAAAGTCACCTACTACAAGGTTGGAGGTGAAGAGGTCACCCGATGTGACCCCAAAGTTTCCGTAAACGTTTGAGTTTCCGATGATTGGTCCGGTGAGGGACGCGAATACATTGCTTGTGTACACATTCCCCGAAACCCCGAGATCCCCCACCAAAACATTACTTGTGAAGAGATCTCCGTTGATTATTGAAAGGTTTCCAAAAACATTTGAGTTTCCAACGATGTTTCCGGTGAGGGATGCGAATACATTCGAGGCGTATACATTCCCGGAGATGGTGAGGTTTCCACCTATGTTTGAATTTCCCAAGATGTTACCACTGAGATTACCCACGATGCTCGATGCGTATACATTCCCGGATACTATGAGATTTCCAAAGAGATTGGAGTTTCCGATGATGTTCCCTGTGAGGGACCCAACGAGGTTGGATGCAGAGAGAGTGTTGGATACCGTGAGATTCCCATAAACATTGGAGTTTCCAACGATGTTTCCGGTGAGGGACCCGAACACATTCGAGGCATAAAGGTTCCCGTTAAAGGCCATGTCCCCGATGATGACGTTTGAGGTGAAGAGATCACCGTTGATCAACCCAAAGTTTCCAAACACGTTGGAGTTTCCGATGATGTTTCCGGTGTGTGAAGTTATGATGTTTGAGGTGAAGAGGTTTCCATTGACTGTGAGATTCCCGTAAACATTCGAGTTTCCGATGATGTTCCCGGTGAGGGATCCGAATATATTGTTGGTAAAGATGTTGCCATTGAATGCTGTGTCCCCTATGATGACGTTTGAGGTGAAGAGATCCCCGTTGATCAATCCGAGGTTTCCGGTGACGTTGGAGTTTCCAATGATGTTCCCAGACAAATTTCCAATGACATTTCCCGTGAGGTTTGCATAGAGATTCGCAGCGTACAGATTACCCGTGAAGAATACATTCCCGAGAACATTCCCGTAAATGATTGTGTTGCCAGAAATATTCGCGTGTAGATTTCCAGTCACCGTGAGGTCTCCAATCACAATCGGGTTGAGAACCCCGGTTGTGCCAGCATATGTTGCGTATGTAGCAGACGCAGCTGAACCGGCATTGGTTGCATACACGGCAGTCTGTGCAGACCCAGAAGTCACTGCATATAACGCTGTTGTTATGCTTTGTTGGAACCCGCTTCCAGCATTATAGATGGACATTCCTATTCTATATGAATAAAATAATTAAGATGAGAATAAATGCTATAACAAAGTAAAAAAGAATCGACTTGTTTTCAAAAACTCGTTCGAGTATCCTTGGAGTCTCTGGAGTCACTTCGGGGGGTGGGGGTAACATGTAAAATCTCAAAAGTATAGAATTATGATCACCTCCGTTAAAGTTTAACGTGTTTCCGTTTGTATCGAGCCACCGTATTGTCAAACGATCAAGCTTGTCTATGGGTGTTGGGTAATCAACCGAAATTTTATAGTCTGACATTTCTTTGAAAACTTTTGAACCCCCACTCACCACATCCATGGGTATGGTTGCAAATTTCAGGAAGCTCTCTGAATTGACCGGATCTTGCACTGCGTCGATTGGAAACGGGGGTCTCAGTTCATCAATCTCAAGGAATATGTAATTGCTCACCGTACCCATGTTCACCACATTGGAAGAGATTACAGCCCAACTATTGTTATATGTTGGAAGAAGGGTGCTGGTCCCCACGGTTGCGTTTTGATTTCCAATCGAGGCGACGTTAAAAAACTCAGTGGAGACATTGGTGATGGCAAAGCCTGATTGATAATACGCCACGTTTGAAAGTATGAAACGCCCTTCTGTATCAAAGAGGTTACAATTCACATTACTCTGATTGTTGTTGATTGCTGCAGACAATGTGTACGCTGAGTAAAACCCAGGATCGATTCGAACTTGAGACATTGCGCTCGAATAGAGATCCTTGATTGAAAAGATGTTGGAGTTGGTTATATTGTACATGGTGTTTGGGATGACGGCGGATATCAGGTCAACCTTTACGACATTCTTCATTGGATTTTGAATGTACATCGTGTATGAATTTCCACTTGGGTACAGTGTGGTGTTTCTCTTTGTTGAATCGATGTAAATGTCCCTCGTTGTCATTAAAATAGTTGTAGATTATAATAGATGAATTTTGAAATCATCCCCAAGGGGTTTGTGGTTTGGAAACAACTGCGTGCAGTTGGGTCAACACGTGCAGTTGGGTCAACACGTGCAGTTGGGTCGTTCAGCCTCAAAAAAACATCACCGGATGACGTTGCGTATATACTTTTGAAAACAGTCAGGGTTAAAAAAAATCGTAACCGGGTCCAGATACCATCTGAACATCTGAGGAGATACAATGGAAGTATAAAGAGGGCCCGTCACCAGAGTATTCGTGATTTATTCGTGGAGTTTACCAAAGGGACCGAGAGGCTTTCCAAGAACCCCCGTCTTTATCTGGGGGGTGGAATGGCTGTGAGGCTCTTTCTGCGTTCAAGAAGTGCCAAGATTTCCAAGATTACAGACAATACGGAAGATTTTGATTTTCACTACGTGTACTCTGGAAATGTGGAAAAGGATGTAAAAACCATGGTGAGTATCGTGTCGGCACATTGTAGCTGGTTCTCCAAATATCTGAATGTAAAGCATGGATTCAAGTCGAGAATATTCATGAAGGAACTCAGAGGAGTCCCAACCGATAAGATTGTTCAGGGGTACAAATATCGAAAGGTTTATAAAGTGTATCGATTCATCTTGGAGACACCGGCAAAGAATACCGATCTCATTGATCTGGCTCTTGTTCATGAGCCCAAACCAAAGTTGATGAAATTATATGGGATGAATATTCAAAGGTACAGGGGTATATACAGGGATGTTGCATATACTCTCGCAGCTTCATTCCTCGAACCGAGATCATTCTTGAGAAACCCTTTGGTTGGGTCCAAAAAGAAAAAGGGTCTCAAGGATATTTCAAGGATACTCAATTTGGCAAAGTATCGGGGGATCAAAAATCCAGTGATGAACAAATTCATAAGACATATTTTACTAAATAAGAACGTCGTAAAAAGTACTAGAGCTGCTTTACTACTCAAACGCCAGTTGAACCAAAGCCACCATTTCCGCGCTCAGTCTCGACGTAAATAGGAGTCCCCTCGTACACATTGAGATCTACGAGAGCCTGCTCAAAGATGAGCTGGGCCACACGGTATCCAGGGCGAATCACATAGGGATTCTTAGAGTCCAGATTGAAGAGAACGATGCGAATCTCACCAGTATAATCTGGGTCGATAACACCAGCACCAACATCAATACCATGCTTCACCGCGAGTCCGCTACGTGGTGCAATACGGCCATAAACTCCCTCTGGGATTTGAACTGTGAGTCCAGTTGAAATCACGGCCCTCTGGAGTGGTGCAATTACATACGACTCTACAGAGCAGAGGTCCAGGCCAATTGATCCAACGGTGCCCTTTGTGGGGATCATGGCATCTGGACGCAGCTTGACAAACTGAATTGGAGTCGCCATTTATTGAACAGTGTTTCAATTCTTTAAGTAAAATATTTTAATATATAAATGTGCGACGATCTATTGCACGGAAATGCATACTACTTGTATCCTCTTTCTGCGACTGCAGATTATGCTCTTTTTTAACATTTAATAATGGAAATTTCACTCAGGGAATTTATGGACCAGGAACTGGACCTGTAAGTGGAGCACAACTCGCTGATGATACTGTTGCTGGATTTCCAACAGTACCCGGTGGGTTGACTTTTAACAAATCATCCGCAACCGGTGTATACGCAACCACAACCGGAGACAGTCTCACATATCCATGTAAATACAATAGAGAACCAGAACCTACTGGGACAATCACACTGAGTTCAGATTATCAGACGTTAACATTTGTCACCGGGGGTACAACGTACTCACTGACATATGCTCAACCAACCACCTCAAGTCCTTCATTGTGTAACTCTTCTAGTACAGGTAGCCCCATTGATACATCCAAGTATACGAAAATTGGAAATATGGAAATACCCACGTGGGCAATAGTAGTCACTATAGTAGTTATATTATTATCAATAGGTGTCGCATTCGCTAGCTAGAAAAAGTATATTGAAAATTTCCAAAACCATCACTGAAATAGTTTAGATTAAATGAAGATGGCATACCGGCTAAATCTATATTATTTGCCTTGAGTAAATCCTTTGTTGAATTATCCGGAAAATATGAACATGATCCACTCATATTTTGTGTAAATGTATAAGTTGACAAATCACCTGTTGTATTTGTAACATATACACTATCATTTGTTGAACTAAACATTGCGCTTAGATTATTTGTAGAGTTGTAATAACTTTTTGAAAAATCATATCCATCACCACCATTACTGGTTATTGTAAACCCGGTTGGTTTAATATCTATTATATAGTTTGCCCAAACAAAAGGATTGGTTCCATTAGTACTACTTAAGGATCCATCTGAGTTTATTTTATAAACACCAGTGTCGGCATTATGAAAAAGAGTAAGTTGTGTGTTTGATGGATTTAAAAAGGCATAAACAACTAAATTTCCACCAATCCAAGATGAAAATTTCGATAAAGATATGGGTATTTGCGAGCCCGTGGAGCCCGTGGAGCCCGTGGAGCCCGTGGAGCCCGTGGAGCCCGTGGAGCCCGTGGAGCCCGTGGAGCCCGTGGAGCCCATGGAGCCCGTGGAACATGAACTAATTTGATCCTTTAACCATGGAATTTTACATTTGAAAACTATAGCGAGAACTAATATAACCACTGCAAAAGCAAATGCTATAACAAAGCCATCCATTAATGATACATATTATTAAAATTTTCCAAAGCATCTTTAAAATTTGCATTCCCAAAAACAATGGGTCTCTTTGACCTCATATATCTCACAGTCTCTTGAACCGATCCAAACCCGTGGTACCTCATGAGATATGCTGCACACACCGTTGCACTTCTCGAGACTCCAGCAAAACAATGAATCAGAATCGTTCCGCCATTTGACCAAACTTGATGAATCTGGTACGTGATCCAAGGGAGATACTTTAACATTTCACTTTGATCATCGGGTGTATCATCAACGGGGACTCGTAGTTCAGGAATACCATTTGAATTGGTTGGAAGATCCTTGGTGCAATTTACTATGAGGTCTGGAACAAACACTTCGTGTTTGGCAACCGGACTCGTTCGGTCCCCCACATAAATATTGTTATAGATTTTATTCATTTAAAGTAGTGCCCCAAAATAATCGACATTTCATCGGCGCAAAATGGATTACCTATTCTATTCAAAGAAAGGAGGAAAATTTTCATTTTAAAACGATGAACAATTGGGTCGATAATCTTTAAAATTGAAGACTTTCTTCTATTGAGAACCAAAAATGAATAATTTGCTATATCTTGTGCGGCATTCCGAACAGCTTGACGAGCTTGCTTGAGATGAGCAAGTTTTTTCCTCTTGACAACCGATTCATAAAATTTACACTCTTCATAACGAGTAATGAGTTTTTCTAGCATCAACTACTGTACCCCTAGGTTTTTATTGAAAGACTCCTTCCCCTCCATGCCCTCTGAATCACCCCCGCTGCATACACCCTCATCTTGTTCCAATATTCATCCCACTCATCATACGGATCCTCTACCCAGTCCCATTCGTTGGTCCAATCCGGAACGTTACCAAACTCCTCCTCGTCACGGGGGATATCCATCCAAACACACTACAAAGTAGTGTGTTTGTCCAAACACTTTGTGTTTGTCTTCGTGTTTGTCCCCTGACCCGTTCACGTGACTCGTTACTTCTTGGCTTTCAACGCGTTCCACGCCTCAGCTCCTTGTTTGATAGCCTCCTTCCCCTTGACAGTAGGGTTATCCTCGCGCCACTTTTTCAGGAAATTCTGATACTCACTGGGTTTCTTATCCGAAGCCTCCTTCTTCTGGGGCTTCTGAGACTTGGCAAACTCCTCAACCGAAACACCACCTACACGCTTTGACTCCCAGTCGTTGATCAGAGCAATGAGCGCCTTGGTGTTCATTTACGTTTACTTGGTTTGTTCTTTTTAACCCTCTTTTTTGGTTTTGGTTTCACCTTTGGAGGACCGGGAAATGCATTGCATCCACACCCAGGCATTTAATATCTGAGACGAAAATAAATGAGCGCAGTTGATAGCTTCAAGTATGTTCTTGTATTTTCAAAAATTGTTTTTATTATCGGACTCATTATCCTCTCATATAAAGACGTTCACGTGGGGTACATAAATGATAAACCTAGAAGTTTCATGAATGATTGTCTTGTAACAGGAGCAACCGGTGGACTTGCTCTTTTGATCATATCAGGATTGAGAGGTTCACTTTCGTTAGATGTTGGAATAATGACATTTTTGTTACTCTTTGTTTTGAATGTCCTCTTGGAATTTTCTGGATTCAACACGGTTTCTGTGAATAGTGCAAATGCAACACAAACGGAGAAGAATGAGGAGAAGGTTCTTAAATGGCCCATGATTGTTGGGGCGACTCTCACGGTTCTTCTATTGATATACTTTGCTTATCAAGCCAATGTTCCGTTGGTCAATTCGAGTTTATTACTCGAGGTGCTCATATTCGGCATTGCTTCAGGTGTGAGTTCCGCATACGTCTCAAAGAACCACGGAGCTTCACAAGAAGCGGTATACGCTAACGGTATAGGTTCAGGTGTACTCTTTGGTTTGGTTCATGTGGCGTTGCAAAAAGGTGGATTCTACAATTACTCAGTCTTTGCCTGAAAAGGCCACCTCCAGGTTGGCTCAGGCTCTGGTTCAGGCTCTGGAGTCCTCCGACGAAAAAGAAGAAGTGTGGATACGCTAAGTACGATTGCAAGGAAACGTTTCATTTTATATATTATATTATCAAATCTTTATATTAGGATGAAAAAGAGCGTCATTGTGGTGAGGATACGAGTTCGAAAGACTCTCAGGAACCCAATTGTACTCTATAAAGCGGCTGCAAAAACCACCATGTTTTCCTTTTTTCCAACCGAGATTAACGATGTGGCTCTCAAACACGTTGAGATGACTCTGAATCAAGTGATTCATGGAGTCCAGGATACAATCATTCTGAGTGCCATTGAATCTTGTTTGAAAGCTGTTCTCGATGCATCGAATGTATCCATATAAAAAAAAGTATCTCTATTAAATAAATGCAGATATTCGTCAAGACTCTTACTGGCAAGACTGTGACTCTTGAAGTGGAGTCTTCTGATACTATTGCAAATGTAAAGGCTAAAGTTCAAGACAAGGAGGGCATTAATTAGGGGTGCCGAAAAATATCCAGCCATTTACATCAGGAGCTCTGTAAATGGGAAAACTGTTGCGATCTCCGTCTGTATACACAGAAAATCCAGATATTAGTCGGGAAACCGGCGACATGATCAAATTGCGGGAACACCCTTAGAGCTCTGATTACCACTCTTATTTGGAAACATATAAGAGGAACCCAGTTAATTGCTGGCTCCAATGGTAAAAAAATGAGAGATTGGGCAATCCGCAGCCAAGCTCCTAAACTCGTACAAATGTTTAACATTTGGTCACCAGAGCATGGAGAAGGTTCAGAGACTAGATGGTTGTGGGTCTGAGGGATTGGTAATCCCAGTGATGGCTTAAGGTATAGTCCACCCCGTTGCGAAAGCTTCGGGATCAGGTGCCCACCTGATCAACAGCGTCTCATTTTTGCAGGAAAGCAACTTGAGGATGACCGCACACTCGCGGATTATAATGTTCAAAAAGAGTCTACAATTCACCTGGTACTTCGTTTAAAAGGAGGTGTTGATCGTAAAACAAAATGAATCGTAATTTAAAAAGATGATTCATTATAAATCAAAATGACAAAGAAGATTGAACACGTGATTGAAGAGGGTGTCGAAAAGGCTTGGTGTGGAAAATGCAAGACTTTTAAACCTCTCGATGTATTTGGAAAGAGTAAAAGATGGGATGGGTTACGATCAACGTGTAAAGAGTGTCTCAAAGAATACAACTTGGAACACAAGGACCGGCAAACCGAATACAATAAACAATACTGGCAAAAAACAATGGATGTCCAAAAGGCTAAGAATAAAGAGTGGCGAGAGGCTAACCCAGAAAAGGTTAAAGAAGGTATGAAGAAATGGCTAGAGGAAAATTCTGAACATAAAAAAGAATATGATAAAAGATATAAAGAAGAACATAGGGAACAAACAAGGAGTAATATGCGAGAATGGAAAAAACAAAATTACCACAAACTGAAGGAGGAGGGTGGTGAACAATGGGCTCTCAAAAAAATGAAATCCAATATTTCAAGACGTATTCGTGAAATTCTCGGACAGAATAAATCTGAAACATGTATGGATTATGTCGGATGTTCACTTGAGGATTTCAGGAGTCACATTCAATCTACATTTTCAGAAGGAATGTCTTGGAGAAATTATGGTTCCGAGTGGCACATTGACCACAAGGTACCTATAGCTGCATGGGATCATTCAATTCCAGAGGAAGTTGAAGCGTGTTGGCATTATAGAAATTTACAAGCTTTATGGGCACCTGACAATATCAGGAAAAAGGATACATTTAGTCAAGATGAAAAAGAATCGTGGCTTAAAACATTGAGTCTCGAGAAAACAAATGAACGGACACTTTGTACTCTATGACGAAACCACCAACGACATCGTGGGTCAAATGAGGTTTGAAAAGCAAAAGAATGGAGATTATACATCATCAATGACATTTCGGTTCCCGAGACCCACGTGGCTGGATATCGTAAAATCAACTGTAAAGTATGTCAGTTCAGCTGCAGCCACTATAGTCTTGATGAAACTTGTAAGGTAAAACGACTCTATAGAGTCGGCTAAAAAATCCCCAGAAACTTTTTCCTATCCGGATTCTTTCCCTTTTTCTGTGCAATGTAATATCTAAGATTCTGGAACCAGATGCGAGTCAAGTTTCTTGACTGTATCGGTATAGGTCCATTGGCTATGAGGTATTTTCTATAATGTTTTCTGCACACACCGCATGGTAAAACATCTATGAATGAATGAAAAAAGGAAATGTACCCTTCAGGTGGATTCCCATCCGGCATCTGGTCGATTACTGCAAAGATAAACTCCCACGCTGGTGGCCCCCAAACGTTCGGATCCGTCATGTTAATATATAAAGATATTTAAAGTTTTATATAATAACATGGAAAATCTAGACTTTAGTTCAACTGATGTTGGTCAAATCATTCAGCCTAAAAATGAAACGTTTGTACTCGAGGAAAAAAAAGAGGACATACAACAAATGAATATGATGGAATTTTCATCCTCTTTAGATGATCTCATGCCAGCTGATCAGCCACCAACCGACACCGATCAGTACACAAACCCAACCAGTGGTCGCGTGACTGGTCTCTCCCTTCCAACTCCAGAGAAGAAACCTCAACCAAAGAAGCAAAATCCATTCAATCTGACTGACGATCAGTACGATGCGGTGATAGCGGGTGTAATTGGCGCAATAGTGTATTCGGTATCTATACAGACGAAGCTTTCTGGTATGGTTCCCAACTTTAACGGGATGAATGGGTCAATTGCATCCGCCATTCTGATTGCTCTTCTCTTCTTCTTGTTCAAAAAGTATGTGGTGAAGAAGTAAGTAGAGTACACCGTACTCTACTTAGGACTGACTCAGAGAATCGTTGATTGTCTGACCACAGTACAGTGAATTTTTTACAGGTGAGTATAAATGTGCATTCACTGCAATCTCTCGGAGTTCTTTGAAATTTGCCCAAAATTCAGGTGAGTGATCATACTCCTCGACGGTTGTGTGTGCAATTTCATGTAAAAGGACATACATGGCGGAGTTTACATCACTCTCATCATCAATTGCAATATAAATTTCGTACCCTTTGTTTATATTGTATGCGATTGTATCCTCCTTCTTCTTGAGTCCTGTTATGATTGATCGATTGTGATAAAGATCACCATACTTTTCATGAAATTGAACTGCATTTAAAAGAATATTGTACCTCTTTTTCAGTTCGGTGAGCATGGGGTGTTCTCGGTTCAAGATGAGTATAACCACAATTACAAAAACCAAAGTACCAACCAGATACTTCATCTTACTAAGATGAAACATTAAAACTGAAACACAAACTTTGAGTAGATGGAAAAAGATTCACCAAAGAGTATGAGCTTTAACCCCATGTTCTTTATAAATTCTTCAGGGTCCAAGACCGGTTCCACCACAGCTCCATTTGCATAATATGGAGTATCTGGAATCCAAACCGAAACCTCCCCGTTTGAAACCCTTCCCAAAACTATACCATCATCATTGGCAAACTCAAAGCGTGTTTTATCTGGAACGATTCCCAAAAGGTACCCTCCTGGATTCAAAAGAGACGCAATGTACTGGTAATTACCCGGGTCTTCATATTGCATAGAAAAGTTGTAACAGATGACGTTGAATTTTGAACCATTCGGTACATCTTTGATTGTCCCAGTGTAAAACGTTGCACTCGGTAAAACCTTCTTTGCTCTTCTCTTTGCTTCTTCAATCGCAAGAGGATTTGGATCGACGCCAATCAAATTCTTGATGCCCAAAGATTTCCATTTGTGAAGGTCACCACCTTGACCACATCCCACGTCGAGGACTCGGTCACCGGATCGGACCCACTTGTTCAAAAAATCTCTCTTGATGTTGTTGTTTCGACTTCTCATCATTTAATGATTACACGTGTTACATTTTTAATGAACCAAGTCACGAGACCGATTTATTCCGTCGGTCATCGAAAGTACATTGAGATTGATAAAGTTGTTTACAAGATTCCCTTTCGGTATAACCGAATCATGTGTGAAATTCCCAAGGGGGTCAAAACCCTTTATGAACTTCAGGAGGGTGACGTGGTTTCGGGTATCCAATACAAGAAAGTTTTATGGGAAGGTGATGTCTACAATGTGTTAAAATCTATAAACACATGTTAGAGAGGATGAATGAACTCAAGAAGAAACTCACAGTAAGAGCAAATGAAAACGCAATGGGCATGAGACCCAAACCATTCAAGGTGTACAGGGAACTCGGTGGACAACTCGTCATTCCAAGATTTTTTGACGAGTCCAAGCAACCTTTCGTCAAGGGGCAAGATGTCTCCATACACTTTAATGGAACTTTGAAGAGTCACCAAAAGGAGGCTTTAAAAAACTTCAAGGGAAATGGAGTCTTGTGTCTCCCGTGTGGTCAAGGAAAGACCATAACAGCAATTGCCATATCGGCCAAGATGAAGAGAAAGACTCTCATCATCGTGCACAAGGAGTTTTTGGCATCCCAATGGATTGAAAGAATTTCACAGTTTACTGATGGATCTACCGTGGGTAGAATTCAAAGTTCAAAGTGGGATGTGGATGAGCACCAATATGTCATTGCCATGATTCAGACTCTGTGCACTCGAGAATTTCCAGAAAATGCATTTGACATGTTTGGTCTGGTGATTATAGACGAAGCTCACCACATCGGAGCTCCCGCCTTTTCACAGGTTATGCTTCAGATGAAGCCTGAATATACACTGGGTCTCACGGCAACTCCGGATAGAAAGGATGGTCTCACCAAAATCTTGTATTGGTTCCTAGGAAATCCATTCTACACAATGACACAAGATGCATCTGAATTCTCTATAAATAAGGTGGATTTTGATCATCCACTCATATTTAAGGAGGGTCCACACCTGAATAAATTTGGAAAGATTTGCATGAGCACCATGGTGACGGAACTCACCACCATACCTGAAAGAAACCAACTGATTCTCAAGTGCATCCGGGAAGCACAAGAGAGGGGCAGGAAGATTCTGGTTCTGAGTGACCGTCGAAGTCACTGTGAGTACCTGTATTCACAATTGGATCCTCAAAAGACAACCATACACATGGGGGGATCTAAAGGAGTACCAACCTTGGAGGGAGGAACGCTCGTATCAACATTCAGTCTTGCGTATGAGGGTCTCGATATTCCTGAATTGGACACCCTCTTTCTAACCACACCTCATTCGGATGTGAAGCAAGCAGTTGGGCGTATCACACGTTCAAGGGGAGCCGTTAAAGAGATTTGGGACTTTGTGGATAATTGGTCCCTTTTCAAACAAATGTGGTACAAACGTAAGAAGATATATGATGGGGAGCCGGCTACCGATCAGAATCTGCAGTGCCTATTTTCGTGATTCGAGTAAAGAGAGTGCAATGACTGCACCTATAAACATAAAAAGTATGATTGTGCACTCCGATTCCTGTTGAGGCATTTCGTCTGGTACTTTAAGTAAAGGGGGTGGTCGTTGTGGTTCTTCGTCAATCAATGCATAACTTATCATTTATAATATGAGTTCCTTTTTGTTCTTGCGAGTCTTTTTGGTCCTGGGTGCACCTGCGTCGATGTCCCGTATTCCACTGGATGTGATTGAGATGATGTCAGAGACTGCATCGTCATTATCCTGTGGCTGGAGTGAACTCATGAGGGTTGAAAGATCGATGCCACCTCCCAGACTGGTGAGATCGATACCCGGGCCTCTCATGTCACGTCCCCCACCTCCACCACCGCCACCACCACGTGGGATGTCATCCACTGAAGATGGTTGCTTCTGCTGTGGAATAAACTTTTTAAACATGGATTTGCTCAGATGGAACATCATGGCTGAACCACCAACCATAAAGATGAGCTTGATTTCCGGAGCCACATTCACCTTGGTTCGATACTTTGCATAGAGCTCCTCAAACACCGGATCGTAATCACCCTGGGACTCCATGACATTCTCTGACCATCCATCCAGCTCCAGATCGAATGGATCAAACTTCTTATTCAGAAACTCTATGCCAGACACACATGCAATGAGCATACGTCTCTGAAACTTTACAGACTGATCAACCTCGATGGAATAGGACATTCTCTTAAACTCTGCTCGAATATCCTCGACATTTGAATAGATGTTCAGTTTGGCTGTCGTGAGGATACCCTTCTTTGCGAGTCTACTAATCTTGTTGAGGAGATCCGCCTTTTCGTCATCAATCGTCTTGTACCCCTCTGATGGTCCAGATGGCATGGTTGTACGCTGATACTGAACTTCAGGATTCTCACCACCATCCCACTCCTCAGCTGGGGGTGGTCCTGTACCCTCCATCTTATTCTCATTGACGAAAGCACCTATGTCATCCTCCTCAGGTGCAAAGTTCACCGCCTTTCTGAAACCGCGAGATGGTGGTGGACGTCTTGGTTCCTGTCTTCCGTTATCCTGAACCAGGTTAATCTCATCCATCAAGGCTCTCTCATCCTCATCCAAATCAAAATCCATCTGTTAGAGTTAATAGTGAAAATGTCTTTAAGACAAACGCAGATATTTTTCGCAGTGTACTATAAATGTCTTCCAACTATGAACTGATCATACTCGTTCTCTTGGGTTTGATTTTCGTCAAGCTGTTTTTCCCTCAGCTCATCTCCAAATATGTCAATGGTGCCCCCCTGAATATTTCAGGAACCGGCATGGAACCAGGTGCATTCTTCGGTCTTCCCGATAAACTCGAGTGTGTACCAGGGCCCTCCAAGGATGCAGCTTACTTTAACCGCACCGATAACCCAGGTGGCATCTGTGGTGATCAGCAGTTTGTGAATGACCAGATGAGAAAGTTTAAGATCAACGAGTGAAAAAGTTGTATACTGTTAAGAATGAACACATATGTTCACGTAAACTCAGGGAATCGAGATACAGTCGCGTACCCATCAGGTAATACATATACAATGTATTTACCGTACCCCATCAAAAACATAACAAAAGTTGAAGTTATTGTTGCTAGAGTCCCAAACACCGTTTTCAATGTAACATCGACTGTCCCTCAGGTGAATATCAACGGGACACTTTACCAGATACCAACCGGATTTTATTCAGATCCAGCGACTATAGCAACTGCAATCCATCAACTGCTTCCGTCAGGTGGTTCAAATAATTTGGATTTTAATTGGCTCCCCGCCGAGGGAAAGTTTATATTTTTTACAAATACATCATCAGACTACATCACAATTTTGACCGATGACATGGCGACTCTCCTTGGATTCACAAAGAATGTTCAATACACAGTCACTGCTGTAACTTCTCCAGTTTTTTCAACAGCAGGTTTTGCATACTATGCAAAATCTCCAACCGTTGGGGACATGTCAAAAAATGACTTTTTATTCTTGAACATTTCAGAACTGAGTCACGAAAAGTTTCAGGATGCCACCTCAAAAGCATACAATGCACAGAATGCCACCGGGTTATTCACAGGAATCACCATGGATGTGGCTCCAAATACTGTAAAGATTTTTAAAAATAACGATTATCCAATCTCAATCACCTATGATCCACCAATATCAAGTATAGATCGTTTGAGCATCGCATGGTATGATAAGAATCGGAACCTCGTCAATTTCCAGGGTCTGGAGGATAACGCAGTCATCTTGAGATTCACGACAGCAGAAAAACCAACCGGGGAACTCGATTGGGAAGAGAAACGAGAGGAAAAGATTCCGATTCCACCCCCTCTGCCCCCAATAATCAAGGAGAAGAGAACGTGGGGCAGGTGGTTTGTTTTCTTGTTGATATCGGCTCTCGTCTCAATCTGGATATTTAAGAAAAAACAAGGCGCGTGAATTGGCTCGTGAAAAAATACAAGATGGTGACAAGATGGTGGAAGTTGTTACCGCCATATGGGCTCAGTTTGATGCTATCAAAAGGGAAGAGGAACATTTGGAAGCGGTTGGAAATGAATTCTTTTGTAGATGTGGAGGGTTGAAAACTTTCTCCCTTGAATTACCCACATGTACAACTTGCGGACTCCAGGATGTTTCTTTCATATCAGATGAACCAGAGTGGGCAGGTGGTCCAGATGAGGATGGCGGTGATGACCCGTGTCGCGTTGGCATGGCGCAAAATCTTGATTTGTATTCAGAGGCGTGGGGTATGGGGACAATCATAAAGGGGAAGAATTGTCAAAAGATGGCTAAAATCAACTTTCACTCCTCCATGAATCACAGAGATCGCGCTCTCTATCACGCATACGTTGAATTTGACACTGTGTGTAAAAGGACACTTGGTATTCCTGAAAATATTATAGAAGATGCCAAGAAGATTTACCGCAAATTCAACGAGGATAAATTGACTCGAGGTGCCGTCAGGAAAGGTATCAAAGCGAATTGCGTCTTGTACTCTTGCAAAGAGAATGGAGTCTCGAGATCAACTGAGGAGATTGCCAGTGCGTTTGGAATTCCAGTGAAGGATATTTCAAGAACCAGTGAACTTTTCAGTGAAATTACGGGGGAGGATATCAAAGAGTCAGCAAATGCATCCAACATTCTCTCTCGGATTTTCAATGAGATTGATTGCATTCCGGTTGAGGATCGTGGTAAGATGAGGATGAAGCTCATTTCGATATGCAAGAGTGTCGAGAATATTCCCGAACTTCTTGGAAAGACCCCAAAGGGTATAGTATCTGGTGTTTTGTTTACCAATTTAAAAAACTTTGGGTATGATATTCAAAGAGGGGATATAGCTCAGGTGTGTGGGGTGTCGATTCCAACCTTGGTCAAGATTGAAAACATCTTAAAGACATCATGTGTTGGTAATTAAATGAAGATTTTCGTGAGCACTCCCTGCTACGGTGGATTGTGTCTAGTAAAGTATGCAGAGAGTATGATTGGGCTCCAAGATGTGTGTTGTAAAAAGAATATAGAGATGATGGTGGACACCACAGAGAATGAATCTCTCATCACACGCGGTCGTTGTATTTCAATTGCTCGTTTCTTGTATAAATCTGATGCCGATTTTTTCGTCTTTATAGATGCCGATATTCATTTCAATCCCGACTCGGTCATTCGTCTCTTGGAATCGGGACACGATGTATCGGTTGCGTGTTATCCAAAGAAGGTTATCATGTGGGACCAAGCTGAGAGAGAGGTGCTCAATGGTGGAAACATCGACTTGTCACGTGTCTCGAGTTCCCTTGTTATGAATTTCAAATATGCCCAATCTAAAATTGAAAATGGATTCACAGAGGTGCTCGATGGTCCCACGGGATTTATGTGCATCAAGAGGTTGGTGATTGAAAAGATGTACGCTGCGTACCCCGAACTCATGTGTAAGAATGACCACCAGAATAAGGATTTGGATGATTACTGTGCCATTTTTGATTGCATGATTGATCCAGTGAATCGCAGATATCTTTCCGAAGATTACGCCTTTTGTCGTCGGTGGCAGGCGATTGGGGGACAAATTTTCGCAGATGTGACGACAACTCTGGGACACGTTGGTAACATCCGATTCACCGGGCGACTTAAAGGTTAAGGGCTACTACACCATAATGGGGTTGTCCAAAATTACAGTCTGTCTCCGTTCCGTAAATGATGCCATATACACAACAACTCTCCACACCGTTTTGAATTTTGGAATGCTTTGCAAGATGAACCAAATTCATTTGGATGTTCACATCAATTCCGGTGAACCACTTCCAAAGTTGCTCAAAACGTGTGACCGACTCATATTCATAGATTATGCAGTATCAATCGATGGAAAGACGATCCAAAAACTCTTGGCTCCATTCCCTGATACTGTCAAGGTTATGGTTGTGCCGACTGTTTTGTCAAATATCGATTGGGAAAAATTCAAGACAAAGACCCGCATGGGGTCCAGTGAGCCCCCGAATCAAAGGGGTCTCGAGTTTGACATAAGTGTCTTGACTCGTGAAATTTCACCAGGTGTTTCCGAATACTCAAAGGGTGATGGAAGAATCATCGCATACGACTCAAAGGCGGTTTTGAAAAAAATGGGGTCAAGTATTCAGCTCAGTAAACTGAAAGATGAAGGAGTCAAAATTGGAGTTTTGAACGAAGAGGCTGCCCTGTGTCACTACACGTACGAGTGTGTCGGAAACATATTAGAGACTTCGGGCATTAAGGTTTCAACTGATGGTGGACCACAAAATTAAACAATTTGTTTACGACACGTGGGGTTCATCGGACATAAACCGTTTCCCTGGCCCCCAACCAATTTCAATCGAAAGGAGACATTTCAATCACATAAAAAATCACAAGTACCTCGTGTGTGAAAAAACCGATGGAGTTCGTCACATTCTGGTTTGTTTCATGGATGGACCCTTGAAACTCTGTGCCCTTGTAAATCGATCATTTGAGTACCGTCTCGTCTCTTTGACTGTTCACAAGAATACACTCTTGGATGGGGAACTCATAGGGGACACCTTTATAGTTCATGACGCGGTTTGTATAAATGGGGAGGATCTCAGAACCATGAATCTTATAGAGAGGCTTTCAAGAGTAAAGGCACTCTGTAAGGTTATCATTCCGGCAGCTATAAAGGTGTTTGCCAAGCCTATGATTCCACTGTCTGATATAAAGAAACTCTCTCTGAGTCCAGAGACTGATGGAATCATTTTGACTCCAGTCAATGAACCGGTTCGTCTTGGAACACATAGAACAATGTTCAAGTGGAAGGAGTGTCTCAAAAACACAGTTGATTTCATCGTGAGGGATGGATATCTATGTGTTCAAAGTGACTCGAAGTTTGTGAAAATTCAAGAGATACAGGGGGCACCAGAAGGTAAAATCTTGGAATGTGTGTACAGGTTAGGAAACTGGACTCCAATAATCACAAGAACCGACAAGAGTCATCCCAATAATCTCAGAACATTTGACCGAACCAAGGTGAATATCAGCGAAAATATAACCTTGGATGAACTCAAAGATGAATTTGGAAAGGGCGATTGAGATTTACGTGGCGGCGGCAAAAAAGGCTCGTGATGAGAGACCAGCTATAGTGGTATTGGATAAGCCTCCAAAGGCTCCAGAATTGAAGGATAACAGTAAAATTTGCGAGGCGATCAACATGGATGGGAAGAAATGTAAACTTAAGATTAACCCCGAGTATAAGTGTTATTGCACTCGGCACGGGAAAAAAACATAAGGGCTTGGTTCACTTTTAGAATAGTCTCTGGATGCTCTTGAATCGTCACCTTTTTATCAAAACAATCCTTCATGAATGTTATAAGTTGTCCCTTGTCTGGTTGTCCCCACACCATATCCGGTGTGAATAAAAATTCAGCATTGTCACCAATTGCAATCGGTGTGCACTCGATTGTGTATTCGGTTTTTACATACTCTTTAAGTCCCCCAAAATCAGTTATGATGACTGGCTTATTTCTTAGAGCCGCCTCCACTGCCCCCATTCCGACACCCTCTGAATGAGAACAGTTTATGTAACAATGAGCTTTATTGTGAACATGTTTCTCCAGATCCTCATCCGAGATGAGTCCGTTTATTACTTGAACGTTTGGTATGTTCATGTGAAAATCTTGGGCACATGTCGCCTTGAGGAGAAGACGCGCACTTGACCCAAAATTGCACCGTATGAATGCATCCACCAACATTCTTATATTCTTTCTGGGATCCACCAGATTACCAATCGTGTAAAAGGTGTAGGGACAACCGACTACGGGTAGTCGTTCCGGAGTTGGACTTTGATACAACGGAACCACGGTGGAATCCACCCCAAATTGATTTTTGAAAACATCTCTGCAAAATTCACTGGGGGTCAATACGTTTTTGAATTCATTAAATATTCCAAGATAACTCGGGTGAACGGTGAGAGTCTCACAGATGGTCATGACGTAAAACGTATTCTTGGCATATTTTTGGTACTCTTTTGCCATGTCTATATACTCCTTTACTGGCAAGACGAATGCCAATATGTAATCGAATTTTTGAGTAATCTTATCACCAAATACAAGATGCTTTCCGTTGGCAGCTTGAGAATATTTCAACATGACTTGTCCAATTCCAGAGAGGGGAGTCGGGCCGATGAAGAGCCAGTCAGAAACGACTACGTCCATTCCCCTTTACTCGCTTAAATTCTTTAAGGAGAACTCAACCCCGTGTGCACCTCCAAAATTTATGAGGTACCCCGTGTCTATACCCAACATCTCCATATAATTTAGAACCTGTGTCTGGTCTTGTGGTCGAAGTTTTGAAATGGCTTTGAGTTCAATGACTGCATTGGTGAGCACAATATCAGCAAATCCATACCCTACATTGAACCCCTTATAAGTAATCGGTACAACTTTTTGAGTCTCGTATTCAATGCCCCGAATACGCAATTCAGTCTCAAATGCATGTTGATAAATAGATTCAGTGTGTCCAGATCCAAGCTCATCATAAATCTCTTGAGAAATTTCTTTTAAAAATTCCATGTATTGTGAATTCGTTCATAAACTTTAACACTCGGAACTCAATGGACAACTGTACACAGTTGGACTTCCCCGCCTTTCACCCGGATACCCGTGTCATCATGGCAGATCGTTCTCTCGTGCATATAAGTGACGTTAAAAAAGGTGATGTTCTCTTGGGAAAAGGGAAGGTTCTTCTCAATGTTCAGTTTCATCTCGGTGGTCTTCGTAGGATTGATATGCAATATCTTGGACTCGACTGTGCCATGCTTCCCGCATCCACTGACCCAACACAAAATGTTCAAAGGGAAACCTTTTGTGTGTTTCTTCTCGTGATGGAGGATTCCGAGAATATCATCCCAGTGAGCGATTTACAATTCAAAAATAAACAGGATATTCGAATCGTCGATCCTTACTGGGGTGGTGAACCATTCATCCTGGATCTCAAACGTCACCCTGATTTCGATCGCGGGTATATTCGTTTGCAGAATCTAAAGATTCACAAAATTGGGAGTGCCGTGAACAGGATCGAGTTCCTTGAACAGAGTGATTTCAGCGATACTTAAACGACTACGTGTAGTCGGTCCAAAGACTCGTCTTTGTCCGTGTAGTCGGTCCAAAGATTTCATCTTTGTCCGTCTTTGTTCATGGAGACACAGTTGGCACCAATCTGGGAGACTCTCCCGTGCGCATTGAGTGAACGGATCTGCAATACTCTTCCTCAAGTTCGCAAGGTTGATGCCAACTTGAAGAGGGACATTGAGGACTGGGGACAGTTTTTGGAGATTAAGCGGAGAGCTGGTAACATTGATGTTTTCTTCACATTCTTAAATGTGATGAACGAGGAGAATGGTCCAGTGTTTGTAAGGCCACGGGTGGGAATCAACATGTTGCTCCTTTACTCTCTTTGGTGTCAGTTGACCGAGGAGGAGCGCGCTCGGTGTTTAGAGGTTTTTGAGACAACCACTTAGTGGTTGGACACCGACCTAGTGGTTGGACACCGACCTAGTGGTTGGATAGGAGTCTCCATAGTTTGGTAATAGGGTTGACATTCTCTTCGTGAAATACATCTTTACAATAATCTTGTCTCACATTCACCGCCAATGGATACACAATCGTCCCATCAACCTTATTTACTGTCCTAAAATATGTACAGTCCCCATATCTAAGAGGTGAAAATATAATTGGTCGTTTGAAATACTTGCAATTCTTGCAAAACTTTGGAATTGCTTCAGTGTGAATCTGTTGAATATGGTGCTGACTCATTTTGTTTTAATAGACTTTTTATCTTTAATATAACTGTGGTGTCGACACAAAATACCCAGTGAAGAAGTTCTCCAAGCAAGAAGAAGAGAAGAAGAGTCATCAAGAAGGGGGTTTTGAAATATTTTGAAATAATAAGAGCTCCAATCACCGTTAACAGTGAATCAACAACTGCTATATTGGCCACTCTTAAAGAATGTGGACCGGTTCCGGGTTTTCCAAAGATGTTCTTGAAGGGACAACCGACTACCTGTAGTCGTTCCGGAGTTGGGTTGTTCATTTATTTTACTCTTTTATAATATAAATGAGCCTTTCTGGTATAGTGGCAATTTCTATAGCTGAAATATTTGGTGATTTTAGTTATAAGGATTTTGCAAGAGGTGGAAAGACGATCGATTTTGTGAAAGGCTCTGCTGGATACATTGCAGTTGTCTATTTTTTGATTAAACTTTTAAAAAGTGGAAATGTTCTTTATGTGAATGGGATGTGGGACGGAGTGAGTGCTCTCCTTGAAAGCATAGCCGCGTATTTAATACTCGGTGAAAAGTTGAATAAACCATCTCAATACATAGGCCTTGGTGTGATTATTCTAGGTATATTCATCTTACACTCTGGTGGAATTTCGAGATGATTATATTGTTCACTTAATAATGAAGTTCAGAGACTATATAATTCTTGGATTGGTAGGTGTGCTTTTTGGTATCAACTTCATTGACAAGTTTATGCAAACCACTTTGATTCATTACCCATACACCAAGCAGTTTTTATACTTTACGAGAAACATATCAGACGAGGGAAAAAAGTATGGTCCCAGAGAATTTACAGTTTGGAATCTTTCACATATTTTGTACTACGCTCTTGGTTCATATCTTTTTCCTGACAAGAGAATTCTTCTTTGGTTTCTGGGTGTATTTTGGGAATGTTTCGAACATTTATTCAAGATTATGAATCCACTGGATATACTTTACAATACAATCGGTATATTTTTGGGTTCCCTAATTAAAGTTTAAAAAGGCTACCTAAGAAATGGACAGGGTCGCCATCATCACCGGAATTACCGGCCAGGATGGAAGTTATCTTGCGGAATATCTTTTGACCCATGGGTATACAGTCATTGGTATCAAGCGCCGAACATCCAACCTCAAATCGAATGTGTGGATCCAACCCTTGATTGATCAGAATAAAATCACAGTTGTGGAGAGTGATTCGTGTGATGCCATGTCAAATAATCAAATCCTGAAAAGGTACGAAGATTTCGAGTCGATTGAAATTTACAATTTGGCTGCACAGTCTCACGTCCACACATCATTCGATCAACCATTTTATACATTCCAAGTGAATACAGTGAGTGTCATTTCGTGGTTGGAGGCGATTCGTCAATCTGGATTTTCAGACAAGATTAAGTTTTACCAGGCGGGAACTTCTGAAATGTTTGGAAAGGTTCTAGAGGTTCCACAGAATGAACTCACCCCGTTTCACCCAAGGAGCCCCTATGGTGTGTCTAAAGTTTCTGCATTTTGGATTTGTAAAAATTATCGCGAGTCTTATGGTTTGAAAATCTACAATGGAATCTTGTTCAATCACGAGTCTCCGCGTCGTGGTGAAAATTTCGTGACTCGGAAGATTACAATCGGACTCAATAATCCACCGGTGGTTCTTGGAAATCTAGACACAAAGAGGGACTGGGGTCACGCCAAGGATTATGTTCGAGCCATGTGGATGATCATGCAGTACCCGGATCCCCAGGATTTTGTAGTCTCTACGGGGGAAACTCGAACCATTAGGGATTTCGTGGAGGAGGCGTGTCGAGCACGAGGAATTCCAATCTTCAATTGGATTGGGAATGATGGGTACGATCGTGATGCAAATCTTTTGGTAACCACTTCAAAGGAGTTTAAAAGACCAGCTGAGGTTGATCATCTTCAGGGTGATGCATCCAAGGCGAACCGTCTTTTGAGTTGGTATCCGCGAATCTCATTCAAAGAGTTGGTACAGGAAATGGTTCTTGCTGATTCAAAGGGGGTTCCCCGTTGATTTCCTTCTCCATCCGTGTGAGTTGACTCTCCACCCAATCTATATCCTTTTGAGCTTTGAGATAACGATCCATCCAATGTGCAATGAGAACAAGAAGAACATATTTTTCATACAATGTGAATTTACGGAGTGCATAAATTGCTTTGATCAAGTCACTCATTCTATTATAATAAAAAGAATAATCTTAAATTAAACAATGGGTTCTGGATTATCATGTGAGTACCCTTTTGGGACTATAATATCCTTTAACCCTTTGTATGATGATTTTTGTCACCCTGAAAAAGTTGAAATAGAACGAGATGATGACGTTATAGTTTTAAGAACTTTAGAGAGTCCCTATAAAACTTTACAACTTGATACCGATACCGGACAAATGTTTTTTGGAAATGAACACATAGGATATCAACTTGATCGGTACGACATGGAATTTAGTTTAAACAAATCGAGCATTATTTAGTAAATGACGACTGTACACAGTCGGACAATGTTCAATGCTGTCATCACCACTCTTCAAAAGGTTACCGATATGAACCTTTCTGATGCTGACAGGATTATCCTCAATCGAGAACTTACAAAGTGTCTTAATAAGTCTCGAAAGAAGCAGAATGAAAAGATTGGAAATATAAATTATGGAAGACGGTATACTCCAGAGGAGGATCTCCAGATTATACACTGTTTGAATAACCGTCAAAGTCTTTGGGACTTGCGTGTGAATCTTGGACGCAGTGAGACTGGATTCAAGGAGCATGTGCAGAAGATTATCTTTGAGAATTTTGAATTGGATACAGATTTGCCAATCAATTTTGATTATATTTTACCAAGGCACATTCATTAGATAAAAAAATTTAGTAATTAATAAATGAGTAATTTGAACACAATACGGAGAAGAGTAACTTCACAAGGTACGTTTAGTACATGTGCTTTCCATTCGGTTTTAAATGCGTTTGTGATTACACCAGGTGGTAGGAAATTATTTGAGTATGCTTTACGTAAATATATAAATAACCTAAGCCAGGTGAATAGAAACAATTTTAATAATCCAGCTATGGTGTATAGAAACCGAGAAGTTTTCTTTTGGAAGGCGGTTTCTTTGTTACTTTCTGATTCCCAGCTCAATACAAGATTGTGCTCACTTAATTTGGCTCGAACCTTTGCTCCTAATTTAAGAGGTAATCAACATACATCAGTATTCCAAATAGTAAGGAATCTTTTCAACACGTCACCTTCTTTAAAAGGTATAACAGAAATAGAATATAATGGTCTTGCAACCAATAACCGAGTTCCACCGTTACGAAAATGCATGTCAGTAAAAATATTTACAAGTACTTATAACGCCACCAGTGCTGAAAAAAGTATAGATAATGACAGGTTCTTTTTAGATCATGCATTCATAAATATCGGTGGACCTAATGCCGTTTCACATTTTGTAACCGGTATCATATATAACAGAGTACAATATATTGTAGATTCGTCTACACAAAGTGTAACGCAGTGCGATTGGGCAAATTATTTGCCAGAAGTTTTATCAATTCCATTTATTGCAAATCATAGATATTCAACAGTAGCATATGCGGGTTTGGTTTACATAAAAAGAGATTTGAATTATACATCGGTTGAACATGCAATTAATTATGTAACAAGACCGGGGAGAGCGCGTTCCAATGCAAATTCCAATGTAAGAACAAATACCGCAACATCTATGAATACAAACACAACGTCAAGAAGAAATTTGTCAAGAACAGTATCGAATGCAAGATCTAGAAACTTGACAAGCCGCGTTGCTGCTCTTGGTCTAAGACGGACTCCTTCACCAAGAAAACCAGCCAAGAAAAGAAAAGTTTCAGAGCGCGCTTAAAAAAATATAAAGTAATAATAAAATGGCATATGAACTTGGGAATATCGGAAAATGGATGAACCAACGCAATGCGAACAGGGAAGCTTACAAAAAAACACACGCTGGTCAGAGATTAGAAAAACGCAAATCTCAGTCTAAAGGCCGCACGGGCAAGAAAATGTCAGAGGCGCGCCGTTCAGCTGCAATGACTGCAAGCAAAAATAGACGTAAAGCTGCTATGAATGCCGTCAGAAGAGTTCCACCACCGGTTCGTACTATGGTTAGAAACATAGTAGCAAGAGCAGTAGAAAGAGAGAATGCAAGACTGGCAGCTCCAACCATTGCTGAATTATCAAGAAATAATTATGCACTTGCACATACGATTTTCGGAAATAATCCCTTGACACGCGCGCAGTTAAGAGAGCTTGCTTGGATGCGCAGATTAGCTGGTAACGCGAGATACGGTGGTAGAAGAATACCAAATACTCGTATGTAAAATAAAGAAATGTGAACAGGTTCAAGAAACTCTTTAATACCCAACTACTTTGTAGAATACCCAACTACTTTGTAGTTGTTTAAATGTCTCGGATCAAAATCAAGCCCAGGCTAAAAATCACTCTGGAACACACAAAAAACTTTGCGAATTATACACCAGGAATTTATCTTATTTCGAGGCGTATAAAAGGCCAGATGCAAGTAAAAATAGGTCAAACCGGCAATCTCAAGCAAAGAATAAGAACTTATGGTTCGGATGAAGTTTTTAGAATTTGGTCTTTCAAAACGCCTATTCATCTTAAACTTGAAGGGAAAATCAAGTTTAAGTTGAGTGAAATTTACCGGCGGATTGAGGGGACTGTCGAATCTTTCGATGCGGATTTTGATGACGCTCTGGAGATTGTGAGGTATGTTATCTCTCAAACTCCGGTTCCCGTGGTTCCAGTGGTTCCAGTGGTTCCAGTGGTTCCAGTGGTTCCAGTGGTCAACAATAAACGCAAGAATGTAGATAGCATAGATGAACCGCCTTCAAAGAGGCTTAAATATTCGATTCGTTGATATTTTAAAAATGTGTTCCTCCAACTCAAATGAGTTGTCGTTCCGTCTTGACTTTTTTGAAAATTGTACCGCTGATGTTTATTACAATGAAAAATACATGGGAAATATTTACGAGAGGATTGAGAGGAAGAATGATATAACACCATCCTTTTCAAAAGATGGGTCCCTAAGAAATGTTTGGGTAAAAGGGGGCGGAAACAATTATGAAAGTCCAATTCGTAATTTTCCACCCCATTTTGGAATTCAGGATCAGATCCAGATCACGGCTAAAAATAGCCGGCAAGATTCTGTGGATGTCGCAATGCAATTAAACAATAT